>Ga0256831_1000193_pt1 | contig 32272 bp, 17 predicted proteins | sample 132544metaG_FD_189087 | JGI IMG/M metagenome (GOLD analysis project Ga0256831, IMG submission 189087) | Hydrothermal vent microbial communities from Lau Basin, Pacific Ocean - 132-544 | ecosystem: Environmental > Aquatic > Marine > Hydrothermal vents | place: Pacific Ocean: Lau Basin | collected...
TAATATCATATAATGTGGGATAAATATCCATCAGCATCACTAAAGATTTATTTTCATTTCTGTGTTTAAACTTATTATTCCATTTAATAAATAAAGGAATTTTAATACCTCCTTCATACAGGTGTCCTTTTCCTGCGCGTAATGGATAATTTGATGTTGCCAAATGGCGCTTCTTTTTTCCGTCATTTGATAAACCTCCGTGATCTGATGAAAAAACTATGATTGTATTGTTTTCTAACCCTAAATTTCTTAAAGTCTGTAATATTTTACCAATATTTTCATCCAGATTTTCAACCATTCCTGCATAGACAGGATTGTCTTGGCGCATTTTTGTACGTCCAGTTCCTTCACTGATGTATTCAGGTTGATTGCCAAAATCAAAAGAGTTTATTTCTTTTCTATTCCTTTGAATATCCTCTTTTTTTGCTTCCAATGGCTGATGTACTGCATAAAAAGCAAATTCTACTAAAAAAGGTTTGTGGTCATCTCTGTTTTTGATATAATCTATCAATTTATCAGTCATCAGATCTGTCAAATAGTCCCCTGATTTTCCAATTTCATCAATATCCGGAATGGGATGTTTTTTGCTTTTACCTTTTCGTTTTTTTACATTGAAAGGATAAAAATAGCTAATAGGCGATCCTGCATGTCCGGCTGCAAAAACGTAATCGAAGCCAAAATCCTTTACGCTTTGCTTGCTTCCAAGATGCCATTTGCCAAAAAAAGCAGTTTGATAGCCCGTATTTTTTATTGCTTTAATATAATTTTTACTATTGCTAAAATTACCAATATTGAATCCATCATCAGGAACATCTCCGTTTTGAACGGGATATCCTGCAGTCATCATTGCATAACGAGAAGGAACACATCTGGGGTAATTGGCATAAGCATTATCAAAAACGATAGATTCTGATGCCAGTTTGTCAATATTTGGTGTTTGGTAGATTTTTGATCCATTGATACTTAGATCGTGATAGCCCAGATCATCAACGTGCAATATGAGGATATTGGGCTTTTTGACGTATTTCTTAGATTCTGATATTTGATTTGTTTTACACGAAAAAGCTATAGCTATTAATAGTAGGATTGCATAAATAACGTTTTTTTTCATTTGAAATATTTTTCGTAGTATTCAAAAAACAGTTTGCCTATTTTTTTCATACTTTTATACTTATAATGCCCTAAAGGTCTCGGATTTTTTTCAAAATAGAACTCTGAATTTTTATCATTGCTTTGGGGGATTAAGACTACATTTTTATCTTCTCTTGCTATATCTCTCATTGCTTGAACAACTTTACCATGTCCGACTTGAAATATCATGAATGGCAAATCAGGCTTTCTGAATTCCTTCCTTACACCCTGTATTAAGTTCTTTAGGTTATCTTTATATGTATCTGCAGGAATAGTTCCATTTTTTTTCTTGCCGCTATCACTTTCCCCTTGTACCCATAGCATACCATCCAATTCGTATTGGGATGTGTCCATAGTGGATAATACTTCTTTTGCGTAAGCGATAAAATCACTGTAAAGTTTGGGGTCATCATCTTCTTTCATCACTTTAGCTTTGTCCAATGACCAATTAGGATTCCAAGCACCATAAAGTGACATGCCTCCCTTGGAACGTTTAATCAAGACTATTTTATGATTGGGATATTTTTCTGACATATTGATACCAAAAAACAATTCAGGGCCGAACATCTTTTTTGCTCCGAATTTTTTTTGAGTGTGTTTTGCCGGAGTGGAAATCTGTAGTGGAGTAGGGGGTAGATGATTGTAATAAAGAGTGACATTTTTTTGTGCTTTTGAAAGTCTTTTTAAATCATCGGGAGTTAAATTTCTAGCTCTCGCCCTTCCTTCCATATTGGATTGTCCGGCTAGGAAAAATACTTTTATCTTTTTATCTTTGGATGTAGAAACTACCTTTTGAGTGTTGCAACTAAATATAAGTGTAAATAAAACTACGGCTAATGAATAAATTAATAACGATTTTTTTTTCATTGGTGTTTGATTTTATGTTTCGAGTTCAAGGTTTCGGGTTTAAGGTTCAATGTTTAATTCTGTATTCTGATTGATAATTAGTTGACCGTCTCCATTAATATATAGTTTTTTTATTTGTACATTGGAGTTTACTTTGGGATAATAATTATAATTAGCTGCTGAAGGGATTGTGATGCTATCTGTTGCAGTTGGAATTTGATTGTTTGACCAATTCCCAATTGTATGCCAGTTGTTACTAATTTTGCCGTTCCAATATATACCGAATTCATATGCTCCATCATCATCCCCGTTTAATAGTGCTCTTGGATTACCTTCAAAATCAATTTGGGGAGCTTTTGTTGTATCTGCATGATCAATGGCAGGTGAAGCATTGGTCAGATGGAAATCAAAATTATATGTTTGATCTTCATAAGAAGAAGGGGCATCCTTGAACAATGGATTTGCTATTTTTCTATTGACTTCTACTGAATTGACATCGGGATCTATTTCTAAATTGCCTTGAAGGTCAAACGATACATTATTTTGCACTTTTAATTGAGTAGTACCGGCAGAAGAAATAGCATAACCATGCCAAGCAGGAACATTATCTGGTACTGAAACTACAGAGACATTGTTATAAAACTTGATGTCATCACCATTTTGAGCACTAAATCCAAAGTTTTTTCCTTTCTGCTCCTCATTAGCATATGTGATAGTATTTGTGTAATGATTGCAATAAGCAGTATTATTGATAAAGTCTATTTTGTAACCGTCATTGCTGTGAAAACCACTATATCCATTCCAATATGCGAGATTATTTTCAACTAAAATCCGAGAAGAATTATTAATGCCTTTCCAAGCACTTGTATTATTTCTTTGTAGAGAAATACCTTTGCCCTCATCTATTCTAGGTGTTATTTTTGTCTTTGAGGGAGCCCAAGAGTACTGTTCATTATAATTATGGTGTACATTATTATTTTCAATAGTTATGCTGTATAGATTGGTGCTTGACGGTTTTGTTTTTGTAACTACTAATGCGTGAGTTCCTGAATATGATTTTGCTGAAGTACGATATACCTCATTACCTTTTATCGTAATATCTTTACTCTCAGATACCCTTAACCCACCTCCCGGCATATGGTGGATTTTGTTATTGGATAAATTGATATCATTACAATTACTAATATATAAACCCCTGGTATCAATATATGAAGGTCTTTTAACAGTATAGTCTGTTAAATCAGTAAATTTATCTGTTGATTCTATAATACCATCTCCATCTGTTATCTCATCATCATCTCTATAGTGAATATCAGAGGCAAATGGTGCGGTTTCAGTGCCTGCTAATGGTTCTGTATTATTGTATCTGATATATACAAATTGGAGAGAATTAGCTGTAGAAAGCGGTATTGAGTCGACCATTCCTTCTATATTGAAGCCTTCGAAGTTAATATAAGAGCTATTGATAATTCTCACGATATTAGAGCCATCTCCCCGAAGAATTGTATTGTTATCATAATTTGTAATGGTAATGTATTTACTGGCTTTGCCATGCAAATCACTAACGAAAATAGTTTTTTCAGCATTCCATAAGTGTGCAATAGAATCCACTCCTGTATATTTGAAATCTTCATCGAATACAGGATTGTGATATTCTCCCATTATTTTAATGGTATCGCCTTGGCTGTTGTTGTTTTGAGTAACGCTATTTGCTGCTTTTTCAAATGTTTGGAAAGCAGAAGAGGGAGAAAGACCGGTATTATTATCATTTCCATTTATTTGATCAACAAAATATGTAGTTTGTGACAAACCGCTTGTGGAATAAATTAAAGTTATTATTAGTAAATAGAATGATCTTTTCATTTCATATGTTTTTTATACTACTTAAGCTTATTTCTTTTCTTATGTTTGTGCTTATTTTTCTTTTTCTTTTTCTTTTTCACTTTTGTATTATCTACATTGTGTTTTTTTTGCCAATCTTTTAGCAAGCCCATTAATTCATATACTTTTTCGGGCATTTGTGTTGAGAGGTCATTGCTTTCGCTGATATCTTTTTTGATATTATAGAGTTCTATTCGATTATCATCAAAAAAGTGAAGCAATTTGTAATCTCCTGATCTAACCACTGATGAATTATGTTCACCTGTTCGTCTTGGTCTTGCTTTTTTCTCATTCCAAAAAACAGTTCTGTCCTCCCAAGAATCACTATCTTCTAAGACATTTTTATAACTTATGCCATCGACGCCAACAACTTTTTTATTCAAAGCTAAATCAAGTAATGTTGGAAAGACATCCATACCTAAAATGATAGATTTATCGTCAAGTCTAGGCTTAAAATGATTTCCCCATTTTACGAAAAGAGGAACTCTTATACCTCCCTCGTAGAGCCAGCCTTTGCCGGCTCTAAGCGGGGAGTTCGTTGTTGCCAATTCTCTTTTCTTTTTTAACCCTGAATTTGATAATCCACCATGGTCAGAGGATAAGACAATAATCGTGTTATCATCTATTCCCAATTCCTTTAAAGTATTTAATAATCTTGATACATTCTCATCAACATTTTCTACCATCCCTGCATATGCCGGATTATCTTGCCTCATCTTAGCTCTACAACCATCATATGTGTATTCAGGTGTATCGCCAAAGTCTATATGCTTAAGTTGTTCTTTGTTTCTTGCTTCATCTTCAGGCTTTGCTTCTATCGGTGTATGAACAGCATAAAATGCAAGTACTGCAAGGAATGGCTTGTCTTTGGGATTATTTTTTATAAAATCAATGGTTGCATCAGTCAGTAAGTCTGCTGCATAGTCTCCTTCATTTCCATCTTCTTCAACATTTGGAACAATATACTTTCCCGGTTTGCCATTTTTCCTTTGTATATTGAATGGATACAATCTACTGGCAATACCACCTGCTTCGCCTGCTGCATAAGAATCTGTATAACCAAAACCTCTTGGCGATGCATTATCTTTGCCCAAATGCCATTTTCCTACATAATAAGTATTATATCCTGCTTTGTCAAATTGTTTTACAAAATTTTGTCCTTCCGGAATATCTTCCAAATGTCCTTTATTTTCATTAACAGGATAATTGGCAGTCATCATTCCGTATCTAGAAGGTACGCAGCGTGGGTAACTCGCATAGGCATTTGTGAAATTGACTGATTCTTGGCTTAGTTTATCAATATTTGGAGTATTGTATAGAACGGAGCCCTTGCAACTTAAATCGTGATAGCCTAAATCATCAACATGAATAATAAGTATATTTGGTTTATCAAGATTGGATTTTGAATGTTTATCAAATGCTTTATCATTTATCAATGCTGTTGTCTTTGAAGTATAATTTTTCATTGTTTGAGCAGATGCTTTCCCTGATTGTTTTAATTTGTCTATAGCATTAGATTTCCTTTTTTTGTGCTTTTTGTGCTTTTTATGTTTCTTGTTCTTCTTGTTCTTTTTTCTTTTATGATTTTTATCCTTTTTCCCTTTCAATACAGCAGGAGCAGTACTAACTCCAATTGATTTATAATAAACTTGTTTATCCGAAAGATGTTTTCTTAATTTTTCTTTTAATTCAGCCTTAATTGATTGCATATTTGGATTATAAATTAGGTTTTTGGGTTCTGTAGGAGCTGATTTATAATCATACAATTCAGTTGCAACGATGTTTTTGTCTGAATAAGGCAAATAGCTATGGTAATTATTGGCATGCCATTCCGTATAGCGATACCTGTCAGTACGTATGCTGTAGCCTTCTGTTTTTACAGGTCTGTGATATTGGCTTATAGTATAATCTTTATCTACTGTTGTTTTGTTATTTCCATCCATTAACGTAACAAGTGATATTCCTTCAGTTTGTTTTGAGGGTTTTACATCAACCAAATCAAAGACTGTAGGAAATAGGTCTAGCAATTCTACAGGATGATCTATTTTTATATCTTTTTCTACTCCTGGACCTGCGAACATAAAAGGAATTCTTGTCGCTTGTTCAAAATTGCTGTGTTTACACCATAAAGTATGATCTCCGAGGTGATATCCATGATCTCCCCAAAGAACTATAATTGTATTTTTATCAAGTCCCAATCTTTCATATTCATCCAAAATTTTTCCTAATTGTGCATCTATATAAGAAACAGCAGCCATATAACCGTGGATAAGTTGTTTTTGTTTATCTTCCGGTAGGGGTACACCTTTTTTTACTTTATTAGGTATATCGGTATAGGCTCTTAATTCACCATAGGTATGGTATGCTATTTTTGGAGTCCCTTCACTATATGATTGTTGGGGTGATAGTTTTATACTGTCACGATCGTATAAATCCCAATACTTTTTAGGAGCTATAAAAGGGAGATGTGGTTTTTGGAATCCTACGCCGAGGAAAAAAGGCTTATCTCCTTTGGCCAATTTTCTCATTCTCTTAAGGGCTTCTTTTGTATATATCCCGTCTTGATATGCTTCGTCAGAAACATCTACCATTTCGGTACTAGGCTTTATCCTTTTCATTATTTTTGTTCTCAAACCACCTTTGATACCCTGAGATTCCAATTCGTTAGCTATTTTTTCAATTTCTTGTTTAGTTTCAGATTTTTGATAGTATTCCAAAGCGGGTTCACCATATTTAGGATCGTAGTCTTTTGGAATTATATGAGGGATACTCCAGGATTTTCCATCGTGTCCGGGGGATGCAGACCCCTTGTGATATATTTTTCCTATTGCTGTTGTTTCGTATCCTTGAGAAATAAGATATTCCGGCATAGAAATAAGATCCGGATTAGATTCTCTGAAATTGGTATGTAAATCCCAAACTCTTGTTCTGTCAGGAGGAGTTCCTGTCATAACACTGGCTCTAGAGGGACCGCATACTGCTTGTTGAACATAAGCGTGAGTAAATGTCGCACCCATTTTGGCAAGTCTGTCAAAATTAGGTGTATGCATTTCTTTGTGGTCGTAGTTGCTCAGTAAGGGTTTTAAGTCATCTACTGCTATGAAAAGTATATTTTTCGCCTTGTTTTGTGCACTCAGATTGAACGCAACCATTAGAATAAGCAATGATGCTACTTTTTTGAGATGATTTTTGTGTTTCATTGTATTGTGGATTTAAAAACTACATTTATTAATCAAAAACTTTTAGACTAACAAATAAGTCTTTGGTTTATTTAATTTGCAACAAATTAACGTTGTTTCTTTCAATTTACGGTTTAAATATTATCTGAAAGGGTATAATAATCGTTTGCTATGTTAGTATTGCTACTAAAAGTTATAATTTTAGCAATTTTATTTGATACAAATTTATTACTATTTTTGTAAATACACAAGTTGATTATTTCGGGTTAAAGCCCAATTTATACCTGATAAGCGAGTGTCTCTGACCTCGCTTTTATTGTAAATTCAATTACTTTATTTTGTTTCTTGTTTTAAAATAGCTCTGACTTTCCCATTAGTGTCTTCATCGGATATATAACCAAAGTCTTTATCGGTTATCTCACGGTATTTTTTCAATGGTAAATCATCCCCATATTGTTTTTGCAACTGCTTCAATTCTTTTTTTAATCTTATAACGATATTCTTATACTTAGGAGAGTCGATGATATTATTTATTTCGTATTGGTCTTTTTCCAAATCATAAAGTTCCCATTTATCAATATTATAATAGAAATGTGCTAAAGTATATCTTTTTGTTCTTATTCCGTAATGCGGTTGAACATGATGCCAATAGGGAAATTCATAATAATGATAATACATAGACTGACGCCAATTTTTAAGCGGCTCACCGTTTATTATATTTGCAAAACTTCTACCTTGTAATTTTTCATTTGTTTTGATTCGAGCTAAATCCAAAAATGTTGGAGCAAAATCTATATTCGAAATGATATCTGTATTTATTTGTTTTTTCTTGATTTTAGCAGGATATCTTACGATAAATGGCATTCTGAGTGATTCCTCATAAATAAACCTTTTATCAAAAAAGCCGTGTTCTCCGAGATAGAATCCTTGATCGGAAGTCAATACAATTACAGTGTTTTTTTCCAGGTTATTTTGCTTTAAATAAGCTAAAAGTTTTCCGATATTGTCATCTACCGATTTAACACAAGCTAAATAATCTTTGATATAAATTTGATATCGCCATTTCTTGCCTTCTTCTTTTGACATTCCTTTGGGTTGAACAATCTCATCTTTAGCTGCTCCGTAAAAAATCCATTTGAGCAGTTTATCACCCTCTAATCCTTCGGGCTTGGGTAATTTAAGATCCGCATTAGCAAGATAATCCATTGTCATTTCGGTATCACCAGCAGTTGATTCTCTTCCCTTATATTCATCATCAAATGTGACAGGGTAGGGCATTTCAATATCGTCCCATAGTTTCTCATATTTTTTATCAGGCTCCCAAGGTCTGTGCGGTGCTTTAAACTGTAGGAGCATCAAAAATGGTTTCTTCTTATCTCGGGTGTTTTTTAGCCAATCAATAGCTACATTTGCAGTTATATTTGTAGTATATCCGGATTCTTTTATTTTCTTACCGTTTTCATTGTATTCCGGATTCCAATATACTCCTTGCTGACCACTACTGATATGATATTTGTAAAAATCAAACCCTTTTGGTTCAGAGCCCAGATGCCATTTTCCGAATAAACTTGTCTGATAACCTTTCTTCTGAAATTCTTGAGGGAAAGTCCATTGATTTGCATCGAATTTGCCGCCACTTTCGTTTTTGTAATAGCCGTTAATATTACTGTATTTACCCGTAAGAATTGCAGCTCTACTGGGACCGCATATCGCATTTGTACACATCACATCTTTAAATAAAATTCCTTCGTTAGCCAATTTGTCTATATTTGGCGTGGGAGCGATATTTTTATATATTCCACCATAAGCACTTATTGCTTGGGTTGTCAAATCATCTGCCATAATATAGATTATATTGGGCTTATCATTTCGCTTATTTTTCTCTTCTTTGTTTGTACAAGAAGCTAAAATTAGTGACAAATTGATGAGCAAAAATAATATTTTAGATGAATATGACATTTTAGATGATTTCTAATTATTAAGCTGTAACGATATGCATATATACTATTATTGTCAATATCGTATATATCAATAGAAATATGATTCTTTCTATTGTCCTATTTCTTCCCATTATCCTTTTTCCCATTTGTATATCCTTTAGAGATTAACGAATAAATATTTATTAGAAAGTGGTTTTATAAAAATCTAAAGTTGAATCCAGTCAGCTGTTTTAGACTGACTGAATTCACTTGCATAAATTAAATGTTATTCTTAATATCCGGGATTTTGGTCTGAAGTACTTATTTTAGCATTAGAATTAATCTCAATGTCAGGAATTGGTAAGACCATAATCCTTTTGTTGTCTAATAGTTCAATATCTCTTTTCTTCTTAAAATCATAGAGAGGGTGATTGTTATGTGCATCGATTACAAATTCCTTAAAAAAGTCATATCCTCTTCTTCTAACATTAAAAAAGTCTTGTCCTTCTTGTTGCAATTCAAAGAAATACTCTTTTGTGATTGCTTCTCTAAATGAGTCTTGAGTTATCCCGTTCCAATCTGCAGGTGCGGTGACTAAAGTGTCAGATGAATTTCTAGCTCTTGTTAATACTTCATTTACGTATTGATATGCATTAGCGGAGCCATTTAATTCGTTTTCTATTTCTGCAAGCATCAATAACAAATCTGCATATCTGTAAGCTACATAATTCATATTAGACTCCGTATTTAGAGCGAGTTCATTTTTTATGAAATACTTGTAGCCATAAGGATAACTTTTTTCCTTATTATTTCTTTTTGTATAACTAGGATATGCTTTAACAACTGTAAAACTTCCATCCGGTTTGTATTTATTGAAATCCGTTTTGAATGAAAATCTTATTCTAGGGTCATCCGGATAAGTTGCAACGTGTCTGTCATAAACTTCAAGATTTGGTTTGAAACGCGCCCAAGTTAAACCTCCTACATGAGCTTTGCCGGCAGTCCAATACTTAATTAATTTGAAAGAATGTTCAACATTTCCCATAATTTCAAAAATAGATTCTGTGGTATTATTTCTAGTATCATCTTGCCATAAATCTCCAAAATTATCTACAAGGCTGTAATTCCCATATACTTTTATAGCATTGTCATAAGCTTTTTGCCATAAATCTGTTTCCGATGCTTTTTTATTTCCTGCCATCCACATATATACTTTTGCCAATAGCATATTTGCAGCTAAATTTGCAGGTCTTCCAGCTTCATTATCTCCTTTTTCTGGCAATAACTGCACTGCTTTATTTCCATCTTCTATTATTTGTGCAAACAAATCTTGCGATGAACTTAAACCGGTATTTGGATTGTCACTAGATATAGGTTTGATAATTAGAGGTGCTCTTCCGAAAATCCTAACTAAATCAAAATATGCATAAGCTCTAAGAAATAACGCTTGTCCTAATATTTTGTCTCTTTGCTCAGGATTGCCTAAATCCTTTTCTTCTAATTGAGAAATAACACTGTTTGCCCTACTTATGGTTCTATATATACCTGCCCAAAGATTTGTTATGAATTTATCGTTTGAGGAAGGGTTTAATGCTGCAATGTCTTTTAGACTACCATCTCTATTTGAATTGTACATTCCTGAAGTCCAATTCAAAGTGTGATGGTATTCAGAGCCAAGATAACCATAATCTGTGAGTCCTGAATATACACCGTTCAAAGCGATTTTTGCTCCTGCTACATCCTCAAATAAATTATTTGTACTCAAGAATGTAGGATTTTCATTCAATTCACAGGAAACAAGTCCAAAAATTGAAAGAAAGATAATTGTGATAAATATATTTATTTTTTTCATTTTAATATTTTTTTACTTTTAATAATATCAATTTTTATTTTTAAATTTTACAAATATTATCAAAAACTCAAATTAATTCCAAATAAAAATGACCTCACGTTTGGTGTTCCAACCCAATCAACACCAATTATTGTACCGTCACCTAGGAAACTTGTTATTTGAGGTTCGTATCCTGAATATTTGGTTATGTAGAATAAATTCCTTCCGGAAACATAAATGTTTACATTGTCAAGATAAGAGGTTTTTACAGGTAAATCGTATGAAAGTGTCAGTATGTTTAGCCTGAAATAACTTCCGTCTTCTACGACTAAATCAACAAATCCTTGATTCATTATATCATAATTCAATCTTGGTCCGGTATTGTTAGGATGATCTTCAGACCAAGCATTTTCATAGGCACTACTCAATACATTTTTGAATCTTCCTTCTGCAAAACCAACCTCAAGATTATAACCATTTGCAATATCATTGCCATATACTCCGTCAAATAGAGCTTTTACTGTAAATCTTTTGTATTTTGCAACGACATCAAATCCATATGTAAAATCCGGATTTGGATTACCTATAAAAGTCCTATCGTCATCATTGATATTGCCATCACCGTTTACATCTACAAAAACTAAATCACCTGCTTTATTTGAATTACCTTTATAGGTGGGACTGGCATCAGCTTCTTCTTGAGATTTATATACTCCATCTGTTTTATATCCCCAAAACATACCTATTGGTTGTCCTTCCATAAATATATTTGCCGGAGCTTTGAAATATCCACCGGTAGAGATATTGTTTCCAAAATAAAATGATTCTTGCCTTTCTTGACCATCAATCCAAACAGTTGAAGCAGGTAAACCAAGGGAAATTACTTTGTTTTTATTAAATGAGATATGTCCTCCCATTGAGAAGTTTAAATCATTTTTGTGAAAAAGGTCTGCGTCCATTGACAGTTCAATACCCTTATTCTCTATTTCTCCTCTGTTTACTGTCATTTTTGCAAAACCTGTTGAGGTAGGCAAACTAATATTTTGCAATAAGTTTTTAGTCCTCTTATAATATGCATCAATAATGAAATTTAGCTTTCCTGATAGCACTGAAATATCCAATCCTGAATTATACTGTTCAGTTGACTCCCATGTTAAATCGGGGTTTGCAATTCTGCTTGGTACACTACCAATAACCGTATTGTCTCTGCTATCAACATAATAGACTGTTGAATAAGTGGAAAGTGTTTGATATGGACGTATGCCCTGATTCCCTGTTATACCCCAACCTAATCTAAGTTTTAAATTATAGAACCAATTAAGCTTTTTTAGAAACTTTTCTTCACCTAATCTCCAAGCAAAAGATGCTGAAGGGAAATACCCCCATTGCTGCCCTTTAGTAAACTTTGAAGATTTGTCTGCTCTAAAACTTGCGGTTAAAATATACTTATTTCTATAACTGTAATTAACTCTACCTAAAGTCGAGAAAATTGCCTCATCTCTATTTAATAGGGCTCTAGGCTGCGTAATTAATTGACCTAATTGAGGTGCTTTTGAACGAAGTGTCTGAATTGGGAAGTCAGTTATTTCAAAAACATCATTGGAGCTTATTACACCGTCATAGGTAACAGCGGCCATCATATTAATTCGATGTTTTTTATTTATTTTAGTATTGTAATTAATTATATTGTCAAGGGTATATGATTTTCTGTTTAATGTTGAATAATCAGCTAAACCATTTACTTTTGCTCCTTTAAATATTTCTGTTCCATACCATTTATTTCTATTTTTAAATCTATAATCAACACCTCCTCTTATAGTATATTTAAGGTCTTTTATGATTTCATAATTAAATGATGTTGATAAATTGGCTCTTAACTCTTTTATTAGGTCATCAAAATCTGTAAGCCAAGAATATGGGTTGGATATTTCCAAATCTACATCTTCTTCCAATTTGTCGATTAGCGGTCTGTAAGTCAATACTTGTTTTGTGAAACTTCTACTACCTCCCGAACGACTTCCTGCTTGAGCGAAAGACCCTTCTTGGTAAGTAAGTGCAACCCTGTTATCAAAAGTTAGTTTTGAATTTAATCTTGAATTTAGATTCAAGCGGATATCTCCTTTTTTAAGGTTTGTTGTTTCTACAATTCCATTGATATTATTGAATCCTGCTGAGAAATAATACCCTGTCTTATTTTTCTTTCCACCAAATGAAAACCCCGTATTATAACTGATGCCTTGTTGATAAATTTCATCTTGCCAATCCACTTTTTTTGCTGCATCAGGGCTTTTTACGACATTGGTATCGGAGTATTCTAAAATTGAGTAAATATTATCCCCTTCAACTACGTATTTAGGATTATTACCATCAGCAATTAAAGCATCATTTTGATATTTAGCAAAAGAGAGCGGATCTAACATATCAATTTTCTTAGTTATAGATGTCATAGTACTTGATGCATAGGCATTGATTTTAGGTTTGCCACCTGTTTTTGAACCGCTTTTTGTAGTAATCAATACAACTCCATTAGCACCTCTTGATCCATAAATAGCCGTTGCCGAAGCATCTTTTAATATCTCAATACTTTTAATATCTCTTGGATTGAGACCTGTAAGTCCATTTTGAGCTGTTTGCATCTCGTTCGCATCAGGTGTAGCTTCAAGAACATCTTCCCCTGCTGTACTGATAATGACACCATCAATAACGTAAAGAGGTTCATTGTTTCCTCTAAGACTATTTATTCCTCTAATTCTTACGCTGACAGCACCATTAGGAGATCCTGCATTAGAAGTAACATTTACCCCCGATACTCTTCCTTGCAATAGCTCATCTACACCACTATATTGTCTAGCTGTCTTTGGATCTTCAACCAATTTAGAAACTGATCCCGTTAAATCACGTTTTTTTAGTTTTCCATAACCAACTACAACAACTTCATCCAGAACCTTACCGGAAACAAGTTTTATAAGATAGTCCTCTTTGTTTGGATCAAGTTTAACTATTTTTGTTTGATAACCGATGTATGATATTTTAATACGTTCGGTCTTAGTGGGAACTTCAAGGCTGAATTTTCCATCCATATCTGTTATTATCCCTTTGTTTAAATTAGGTATAACAACAGATGCTCCAATCAATGGTTCTTTAGTAGATTTATCTATTACTTGACCTTTTACTGTTCTCTGTGCATAGGTAAAAGAAAGAGATAGAAAAAAAATCGAAATAAGAAAAAGTAGTTTTGTTTTCATCCGTAATTTTTTTTATTTAATTAATTTCAGATGCAATCTCCAAAAGTTGTGTGTAGATTATTTGTAATTTTCACATCAACTTAAACGTAGATTTCATTTTTCTGTTAAAATATGCTCAAATTAACAATTATAATTATTAATATATGGCATAATAATAATCATAAAAGGTTTGTTTATTGTCAAACAACTGAAAATTAAATCGAAATCATAAATTATGCTGTGATATTTGCTAAGAATTGCTATTTCCCTTTGACAAATCTGTATAGGAATACTTGATTTTTTAATTGGAGTTTTACTATATAGAATCCAATTGGCATAAAGCCGATGCTCAAATTTATTTTCTTGTTTTTATAAGATCTATTTAATATTGATTGCCCGGAATAATTGTAGATTGAAACACCGTAAATCATTTCACTTTCAGAAATGATATTGATATTAGACTCAACAGGGTTTGGAAATATTTTTATATCGGCTAAATTTTTACTAATAGTACCGGTAGTTGGTGTCACGACTATACTAAAAGAACAAGAGTCTTTATTCGAGTTATTATCTATCGCTGTCCAAATAAATACTGTCGTGTCTATTGGCAGTTGAACATTGTCAAGAGTTTCTTTTTCGTTGAGATTATTTCTAATACCGGAAATATCGCAATTATCGGTCACTTTTACAGGGTCAAACTCTGTACCTTTGACGGTATATGATAATTGTCCTTGTGTTAGTTCAATTGTTTTTGAATTGATACATTCTATAATTGGTTTAACCGTGTCTATCACTTCTATATTGAAACTAACATCAGAATGATTTCCTGATTTATCTGTTACGATCAATTTAATGTTATTTATTGCTCCGGAAATAATATTGCCTTCTTCAGGAATTTGAATGATGGTCAAACTATCATCACAATTATCTGTAGCAGTTACATACTTTGTGAAATCAATTAACGCCACTTCACATTCTTCATTAGCGTATAATTGTTGGTCGGGGTGTGATGAGTTGATAATTGGTGCTTCACTTTCCAATGAGAATTGCACTATATCACTTGTTTTATTATTTTGGTTATTTGAAACAATACATCTGAATTTTGCATTATTGACTTCCTTTATTGCGATAAAAACTAAATTTGCAGATTTACTTCCTTCAAATAAAGAATCATCGGAGATATCTGTCCATTCATTTTGATTATACTTTAAAATCTGCCATTTGTATGCTGTGATATTATCACCTGTTATAGTATATTTCACTTCATTTTCATAGCAAATATCCAATTGGTTTTCCGGTTGTAGTGTTATGGTTAGGGGGCGATTTATCTCGCCACAATTGCATTTTTGAACGGGTTTGTTTTGTAAATATCTAATTTTTGCAGGAATAGTTCCTGTATTTAATTGAAATACCGGACCGATGCTGGGCCACATATTATTTCCAAAAAAGGAGGGCTTTTCATCCAAATAAAATGAGCTGGCAAGATTTGAACTGTAATCGGGATCAAAAGATATAGTGCCATTTACATTATTTCCATTCACAATGGTGCCTTGGACATCATCTTGGATTCTGATAATTGTATTTCCTCCCGTCAATTCATTTCCAATTACATTTTGATTGTGCGAACTAAACTTTAAATGGAGATTGGATTGTTCTACTCTGTTTCTGAAAAATGTAACACCTGCACCAACAGGTCCCCACCAATCAGAACTTGTAATCTCTTGAACTATATTACCTTCAAATAGTTCCATATATGCGTAATGACCGTGAAGTGAAATGTCGGGGGGTATATCAGAAGGATCTCCATTGGCTTCTGCCCATAAAGGATTGATTGAATAGTTATAAGCAAAAACATTTCCACTAGAGCCGAGATGAGAAAGCATAGAATGACGAAGAGAATCAAATACGTTGTTCTCGATAAGACAATTTCCGGATTGACTACTCAATGCAATACCATATCCTCTACCTCCATTATAACTATATGATTTATGGAAATAACTATTCCTAACTTCAATATTACAGCTTTGGTGAATGGTCACTTGATGATATTTTGTCAATTCTGACTCAATCCCACAGATCCAACAATTGGCAGCATTTTTGAAGAAAAATGACGAACCGTCCATATTGGGATTATTCGCTTTTATATAAAAATTCTCAAATCCTACATTTTCAATTAATCCAAAACTTCTCGCTTTGATATATCCGTTTCCATTATCATCATCAAAGTCTATTCTCAAAGGTCTGTCCAGATGTATTTTATCTCCCTCAATAGAAATCACTCTTGCAATCATACCAATAGCGTCTTTGCTCCAAGATTTTGCCCATTCTTCAGGAAAGAGAGATAATATATTTTTCTGAACTATGTGTATATGTTTACCTACTTCAAATTTGGATGCATCTGCAACATTTACAACAGTCGAACCTTTGTTATATCCTCCGGTAATTGCCGTAAATGAACCATAATCATATTTAAGAATACTAAATAAATCTTCATTGGAATTTGATATGAATATAGTCGAATCCGAAGATATACCTCTGATTATCCTACCTGAGACCATATTTATTTTTGAATTAAATACATAAGTGCCTGCCGGAAAATAAAAAACACAGGGAGAGGGATAAGAATTAATATCATCGATTAAACTTTGAAGATTTTTTGAATTGTCTGACTGCCCATCTCCATTGAGAGCGGGTGTGGCTTCCAATACATTGTAAATCGCAGTTGGACAAGTTACAGCGGTAGAATCCAATCCGGCAATACTCCAATCTACAATTCTTGAATCCGGCAAATCATTTTTGACAAGGGGAGCATTTTGTGAGTTATAAGATTTTATTATGATATTGCTCTGAGAATAAATCACTGATATCATCCGGGTAGAAATTACCATAATAAAAAATATGCTTTTCATCCTTATATATTTATTGTAAGATATAATTTATTTAAAACCGATAAACTCAGAGCAAAATCCTATTTTTTCTCAAACTTTTTGAAAAAATCCTTTGCTGTTTTCCTGAAATTTGAAGCTGTTTTTAAGTATTTATTATCAGAAATCAGATTCTTTGTTTCCAAAGGATCTACATTATAATCATAGAGTTCTTCCGCATCTACAAGGGAATCATCAAAATGCTTTTCCGAATTAAAGTGATTTTTAACCCAAATCACATACCGGTATCTTTCATCCCTGAATGCATAGCCCATTTTGTTGCCTTCCCTTGGAAACTGACTCACAGCATAATCTTTGATTTTTTGTACTTTCCCTTCAATAAGGGGAACAAGGCTTTTGCCGTCAAGGTCTTGAGGCGTTTTGATTCCCGATAAATCACAAAGAGTAGGATATACGTCCACAAATTCTGTAGGAGAATCGGTTGAACCTGTTTTGCCCTTGAAAGTGGAAAAAATCAAAGGGGAACGTGTAGCTTGCTCGTAATTGGTATGCTTGCAAAACATATCGTGATCTCCAAGATGCCAACCGTGGTCACCCCAAAGGACAATTACCGTACTTTTGCGCAATCCCAGTTTGTCCAATTCGTCCAAAACTCTACCTATCTGCTGATCTATGAACGATACACAAGCATAATAACCGTGAATCAGATTTAGCTGTTTTTGTACAGGAATTTCTACATTATAATCCTTTGGGATATCTGCGTATCCACCTCGCAATTCCCAACTTGGTTGAGTAGCATATCTTGGTGCGCCAACGGGAGCTTTCCTGTAGGGGGGGAGTTTGATATCCTCATCGCTGTACAAATCCCAATATTTTTGAGGGACTACAAAGGGTAGATGAGGTTTGTAAAATCCAACAGCCATAAAAAAGGGTTTATCTTCTTTTGCAAATTTCTTAAGGTACTTAACACTGCGCCTTACTACTTCTCCATCAGCTGTCATACTATCGGGAACATTTGTTATTTCCATCGAAGCCCTTTCCTTGGATTTGACATATTCCTTTCCAATATCCGAATGATGCTTGAAATTGTCGTATTTGTAACTCCAAGAGAGTGAATCATTCAATTCATCGACCGATCTAAAGTCAAATATTTTACCAACAGCAGCTGTCTGATATCCCAATTGTTTGAAGTATTGAGGCATAGTGATAATATCAGGATTTTTATCCCTTATCAATGTTTTTAAATCCCAAATTTTGGTATAATCAGGCCTTTTCCCTGTCAAAATACTCGCTCTTGACGGACCGCAAACCGCTTGTTGGCAATGATTGTTTTTAAAAACATAACCCTGTGAAGCCAATTTGTCAATATTCGGTGTTTTTATTAAAGGAGTACCGTAGCATCCTAACAATGGTTTCAAATCATCAACCGCTATAAACAGGATGTTTTTAGGTTTATCTTCGGTCTTTTTGCCCGTTTCATTTGTTTTTGAATTGAATTGGCAAGCAGTACTTCCCAAGATTGTAAAAAGAGCAAGGAATAAAAGATTTTTCATTTTATAAAAATTTTATTTTTGTATTTCAATACTGTATTTCATTTTAAAAATTTTTCCGGAATCCAATGATTGAATCCCGGTTTTTTCTGTTATTTCCCCGGATGAATTGACATAATCGGATATACCGTACCAAGGCTCAATGCATACAAACGGCTCATCTTTTTTCACAAAAGTCCAAATACCCAGATATGGAAATTTATCAATTTCTTTGATTCGTATCCCCCTTTTTGATTTTTTGTTTCTAATTATCAATGCTTCTGATTTCAATCCCTTTAGAATGATCACTCTATCCCTGAATAAATCGTGGCTGAGAGATAGAATATTACCACCGCCAAGATAATTGCGGAGCAAACTATCAGTCGGATATCCTTTTGGCTTGGAAAGTACGATACGATCGGCAACTTCTGTTGTGTCAAACTCAATGAAGTAGTCTTCAAATTTTTCATTAGGAACAAAGGGGATATTGAAACCCGGATGTGCTCCGATAGAGAAAAATATCTTCTTTGTATCAATATTTTCGACTTTATCGGTAACCTTGAGTTCATTGCCCTCCAAGGAATAACATACGGTCAATCTGAATTTAAAAGGATATATTTTTAATGTTGAGGGATTACTTTCCAAGACTAAGACTAATTTTGAGGGAGATTGTTCTGATATTTTAAATATTTTACGGGAAGCAAAGCCGTGATTTTTCATTTTGTATTTTTTGCCGGCTATTTTGTAAAATCCTCCTTTGATTTTTCCGACAAAAGGGAACAATATAGGAGAGTGTTTCTGCCAAGATTCATTACTTCCTTGCCATATGTATTCGATACTATCAGTATTATCAAATAATGAAATTATTTCAGCACCTTTTAAAGCTATTTTTGCTCTTAAATGGTTGTTGTAAATTTCTAATGTGTCACTTTGAGCATTGATTGAACCAGATATTGTTAACAAGCACAATAATAATATAAATAAATATTTGTGTTTATTATTTTTCATTATTAATTATTAATTACTTTCATCGTATCTAATTTATATTTAATGACTTTTATACTATAAGGAGTGATGTTGATCTCCTTTGAAGAAGCATTAGACATAACTTCTACCCTCGGAGGAACACTTTTAACAGGTTTTAAAGATTTTCGGTCTAAAATATATTGATTATTAGAATAAGTTATTACTTCGAAAATATTTCGCAATTCTGTTTTTGGGAATGAAATATCAATATTAACACTTTGTTTTTTTGAGCCATTTATGAGCATAACACTGACTTCATTATTTTCGATTGTGGTATAAACTCGAATAAAATCAGGAGCGTTAATTTGATTTTTCACCATAGTATTTCCCATAAATTTGCTCCATAGATACATAGCCCAATATTGGCTTCTCGGATTCATTTTTTTATCCTTCGGGTTAAAAAGTCCGTGTCCACCCGTATCGGTAGTCGAAAATAAGTCCCATTGTATAGCGATATCTACCCCTGCTTTTGCCATTTCACCCAACATTACCGCTGACCAAAGAGTATTTGTCAAGTCGATTGTAGTATTATCTTCTTTGACTTTGATATTCCACTCGGTCACGGCTATTTCAATTTTGTCTTTTTTATAAGGTCTGTACTGAGCCAACCAAGATTTTATTCTTTTTACGGCATCATTAACCTTGACTGCCTCATTGACCATTTTAACAAAATCAGTATCCTTATTATTAGAGGGATATGCGTGAAAGGAAATAAAATCTATTGGTGCATCTTTATCGCGGATAAGCTCTTCGATAAATTTTAATTTCATACTTGAAGCGACGCTTCCTCCAACTTTGATTTGTGGATCTGCTTTTTTCATTGCATTTGCAAACAGTTTGTATCGCCTTACATATTCTTTTGCATTCATAGTGGTACCATCAGGTAGGGTATAGCCGAGTTCCCAAGAACCGTCCATTTCATTGCCCATTTCCCAATATCTAACATTAAATGGTTCTCTAGCGAAATATTGTCTTTGCTTGACCCACTTTACCCATTCTACTGCCATTTTTACTGTTCCTGTACCCATATTTACCGTGACCATTGTCTCTGCACCAAAAGATTGTATGAATTTATGCAAAAACAGGACATCTGTAAAACCGTGAAAATCCGAAAGATGGTGCTTGGTGTCTTTTATCCTGAAACCCGGTGCATAACCGGAATAATCCACATCCCATTTTCCCTTCTTGTATTTTGTTGTGTCAAAAGCAACTTCGATTGGGTTTTTACCTTTCTTAATTGCATCTTTCCATTCTTTTTCAGGAATATAACTTTCTTCTGATAGTCTGACTTTATTTCCGTTCCAATACAATTCATTTGACCAAGTGCCGCCGGGCATTCTGATGATCCCGGGATTTAATAGTTTGAGGTTCTCCAACAAATCAAGATTCATCAATGAAGATTCTTCATAAAATACACCTACATTTGTCCCCAAAAGCATTTGTTTATTGTATTGAGCGATAGTTTTGTTTAAATCTACTGATATATTGTATTGATTGGCTTTATTGCTGAGTTGTTTTGGGCTAGTGCAGCTAAACAAAACCAATATAAAGGGCAATAAACGTATTATCTTTTTCATTTCAACTAATTTTAAATTCCCATAATTACTTTTATATTATGAATTTTATTGTCATTGAATATTGGGACTATGTTACCATCAATTTGATTGCCATCTACAGTCATTTTGATAACTCCCTTTGAAACTTTATCAGGATTCCGGACAGAAATATTGTATATTGAATCTCTGAATTTTCTTACAGCTTTAAATCCTTCCCAATTTTTTGGTATACAAGGGTCTATTATTAATCCTGTATGCTGTGGTCTGATCCCCAGTATATATTTGGTTGCTGCCTGATATACCCAAGAAGAAGTTCCAGACAACCAATGATTTCTTGCTAAGCCAAATTGGGGATGCTCATCACCTAAAATATTTTGAGGATAACAATAAGGGTCTAATTCATATCTATCAATTATATCGTTTTTAGCAGCAGGATTTATTTGATTGTAATATTGAACAGCTCTATCACCGTTTCCAAGAAGCGTTTCAGCGATTATCACCCAAGGATTGGAATGAAGAAAAATACCACCGTTTTCTTTCGCTCCCGGAGGATATGTTGTTACGCCACCAATATTAGGGTCAAAGCCATTATATCCGGGATGGCTCAATTTGATACCAAATTCAGTATTCATTATTTTATTTACAGAATCCAATGCGGTTTTAGCCCTATCTAAACTGGCAAATCTTGATAATACACTCCAAGATTGAGCATTTGTGTAGATTTGCCCTTGTTGATTTTGCTTAGAACCAATCGGAGTTCCATCTTCTTCTATATATCTTATATACCATTCTCCATCCCAACAATTATTGTTGACAATGGATTTCATATGTTCGTAGTCTTTTTTATACTCATTTAATAATTCATCCTGCCCTAAATATGTCAACAGGCTTATCATTTTTAGTAATGCTCTACCATAGAGATTTGCGATAAATACACTTTCAGCATCTCCGGGCAAATTGACAGTATCATTCCAATCAGCAAACCCGAGCAATGGTAATCCGTGTTTGCCTGTATTATTTTTTGTAAAATCCAAAGCTCTTTTGAGATGTTCAAAAACCGTAGCCTTTTCCCTTTCTTCAAGTTCTAACTCTTTGTCATAAAAGCTTATTTCTTTATCAAGAAAATCGTAGTCTCCCGTTTCTTTCAAGTAATCACATACAGAAAGAATTATCCATAAATGATCATCTCCATAATATTGCTTTTCGCCTTCTTCACGGGAATCGCCCTCATTTGCTTCCATAGTCAAAGGGAAAAATTGATGCATTGCTGAACCATCAGGTTTTTGTACAGATAATAGTTTTTCTATCAGTTTTTTCCCTTCGTCAGGTACAGCAGGTAGTATGCCCAATACATCTTGTGAACTATCTCTGAATCCTAATCCTCTTGCTCCTAAACCAAGTTGGTACAGAGATAAATATCTTGACCAATTCAAGGTAGTATGGCATTGTCTGGGATTATGAATGTTAATCATCGAATTGAATGCAGTGTCAGGTGTTTCAAAATACATTTTGGATAAATAATCATCCCAAAATTGTGATAATTCATTAAATGCTTTGTTGACATTTATGAAGTCCTTGTATTTTTCAATAGAATTATCAATTTTATCCGGTTCTGATTGCCCTAATTGAGTTGCGATACGAACAGTTTCGTTTGGAGTGATAGTCCCCATTTTATGTAAAATTGCAGCAATATTATCTCCTCTCCTTGCTTCATAATTTGATAAACTTGGGTTTTGCAATTCAAGAGGATTTTTCCAAGTCCCATATTCATTGTCCCCAAGAAAAAGTTTTCTATCTGTTTGAAATGAATCAGCAGGATAATTGGACGTGAAAAAATTGTTTTCATACTCTTTTTTCATAAATGCGTATTGCTTTAGCACAACTGTACCATCGTCTTTTCTTTCTGCATCAACAGTCATCGTTTGAGGAACCCAATCAGCATTAGTGAATTGCTTGAGTGCATCAAAATGACTGAACTCCACAACCGGAATAATATCTATTTCTACATTTTCATCCCTTAAATTTGTCACTTTTATATCCCTGACTACTACATTTGAACCGGTAGGCACAAAAATTGTAACCTCTGTTTTTATATTATAAAATTCTGAAATGATTTTTTGGTATCCTAGCCCTACGTGACACTCATACATGTCGTACCTGTCAAGAGTAGGAACAAAAAATGGTGAAAAAACTTTATATCCGTCTTTTTCTTTAATCCTTAAATATAAAGTTTCACCCTTGAATTCAGAGTTTGGTAATTGGGGAATATATTTTACGATTCTATTCAATGCCGGGTCTCCCTTGGTAATAAGTGAGCCGCCCGTATGATCAACGATACCACCAAAAGAAAGTGTGCCGACGTAATTTATCCATTTAACCGGGGTTTTAGGATTGGTGATTATATATTCTCTGTTCTTATCATCAAAATATCCGTAGTTCATCTTCTTCTTTTATGTTTCAAGTTCAATGTTTCAAGTTCAATGTTTTAAGTTCAATGTTTCAAGTTCAATGTTTCAAGCTGTAGCGAAAGCGTATTGTGGGATTTTAAGTTTATACATTTCCTCTTCTATTTTCCAATTCTGTTCGTATTTCATTTGCTTTTTTTGCTGTAATAGGAAAAGATCTTAACAAATACAATGCAATCCCTAATGCAACAACGGGAATAATCAAGAATCCAATTCTCATATTTGTATATACTCCTTCCGCTTGAGTACTTCCCAATTCAGCATCAAATCCTGTTATCTCAAGCAAAGGTCCAGTAATCAAAAAGCCAACCATAAAGCTCAATTTTAAAATCCAAGAATATATCGAAGAAAAACCTCCTTCACGCCTTTCTCCCGTTTTTAATTCATCGTAATCGACTACATCCGCTTGCATCGACGGTAGCATCAGCCACAATCCTGCATATCCTGCTCCTATAAAAACCGTATTTAGCAGCATCAACCAAGGATTACTTGGTGTAAAAGTCCACCAAGTTGTTGCATAAGAAATAATAGCAAGAGTCATTGATATCGTAAGTACTTTTTTCTTACCGATTTTTTCAGATAAAGAGCGAAAAACAGGGATAAAAATCAGGCTAAAAACCGTATATATCACTGTACCATATCCGGCAAATTTCGCTCCTTCTCCCCAGTCGCCTCCAAGAACATAATAGGTGCCGACATAACGACCGTAACCATCAAAAATCGCTTGTCCCATCAAGAAGAAGATTGTGATTAGACTCAATATAAGAAACGGTCTATTGCTTAAAGTCTCTCTTATACTTGTCCAAAGTTTTATTTGTTTTTGGTTTTGTACCAAATCACTTTCATAATATCTCTCTTTTAGAAAAATAGCCGGTAATACACCGAGAATAATAATTAAAGCACCGATTATTAAACTTATATATCTCATTCCATTTATTGGACTGGCTACTTCAACCCCATCTTTCACTATAAAAAATATTGGTAACATCGACAACCACCATATCCATCCATTTGCAAAACCTGCAATTGTTTGAAAGTAACTTCTCATTTCTGCAACACGTGTACGCTCATTATAATCCGGCGTCATTTCCATCAAAAGGCTTTGGTAAGGAATACCCCAAATTGTGAAAAATGTATAAAAAATCACACCGAATCCAATGACCCAAAACATAATTCCAACTTGTGATAAATCGGAGGGAAACCACCAAATAAGGGGGTATAGCAGTCCTGCCATAATAGCACCTACAAGAATATATGGTCTTCTCCGACCCCATTTTGTACGAGTATTGTCTGATATCCAACCCATAATAGGATCCAATACACCATCCCATAATCTTAATGACATCAAGATAATAGCGACATAAGTAGGAGGAAGTTTTAGTTCCATATTAAATACTTGATATGCTATACTCACGAGAACCCAAATTCCTAAAACATCCACCGGACCGGCAGCAGCATAAGCCAATTTGCTTTTAAAAGGCACTTTGTCTTCCGGTGCGATTAGAGGTTTGCGTTCTTCTTTGTTTAGCATATCAATTTTATTTTCTAATAATGATTAATCTAATTATCCGAGTATTACTATAATATCATGTTCTGTTTTTTCTTTAAAAACAGGTAATCTGTTACCGGATTGTTCTTTTCCATCGACAATGATCTTATTAATTCCTTTGGAGATATGATTTGGGTTTTTGACTTCTATATTGTAAATCGCTCCTCTAAAAACTCTTTTAATCTTGAATTCTTTCCAAGATCCCGGAATACATGGATCGATAATCAGTGAGTCATAATCCGGTCTGATTCCCAAGATATATTGTGTCACTGCATAATAATTCCAAGCAGCCGTACCGGTAAGCCAGGAGTTTTTTGCTTCTCCGGGTTTATAGGCATCTCTACCTGCAATCATTTGTGCATAGACATAAGGTTCTGTTCTATGTAAATCGCTGATATCCTCCAGATAAGCGGGTGCGATTTTTTTATAATAGTCAAATGCCATTTCACCTCTTCCAATACCAGTTTCTGCAATGATAATCCATGGGTTATTGTGGCAAAAAATGGAACCATTTTCTTTATATCCTTCGGGATAAGTGGAGATTTCTCCCATTTCGATATAGTATTTTGTGAAACTTGGGTTATTTAATATTATTCCATAATCAGTATCCAAATGTTTCTTAACTGAATTTAATGATTTTTTGACAAATCCTTCTTTTTGCCCAATACCGGCCATACTGCACCACCCATTGGATTCAATGAAAATTTTTCCTTCTTCATTTTCATTGCTTCCAATCTTATTTCCAAAAAAATCATAGGCTCTGAGAAACCATTCACCATCCCAACCGTATTTTTTTACGGCTTCTATCATTTTATCTACGTGTTTTTGAGCTCTCTTTGCTTCTTTGTCTTTATTTAAGAATTTACATAGTTCTACATATTCCGTACCATAAACAACAAATAGACCGGCAATCATTAAAGATTCTGCTTTAGAGCCTTCTGTTTTATTTTCAGTAGTTTGAAATGATTCATTGGGATCTTTGGAAAAACAATTGAGATTGAGACAATCATTCCAATCAGCTCTTCCTATCAATGGAAGCTTGTGTGGTCCGAGGTTATCTATTACATGGTCAAATGATATTGTCAAATGATCAAATAATGATTTTGCAAGGGCTTTATCATTGTCAAAAGGTACAGATTCATTCAGAATACTGAAATCGCCTGTCTCCTTTAAATATGCTGTTGTCCCAAAAATTAACCATAATGGGTCATCATTGAATCCGCTTCCTACAGCATCATTTCCTCTTTTTGTCAAGGGTTGGTATTGGTGATAACAACTACCATCGGGAAATTGAGTTGAAGCGATATCGATTATTCTTTGTCTAGCTCTATTAGGTGCTTGATGTACAAAACCAACCAAGTCCTGATTTGAATCTCTAAACCCCATACCTCGACCTATACCTGACTCAAAATATGATGCACTTCTAGACATATTAAAAGTAATCATGCATTGGTACTGATTCCAGATATTGACCATACGGTTAAGTTTATCATCATCTGATTCCAATTGGTAAACCGATAGTAAATTGTCCCAATAGTCGGCAAGTTCATTCAATGCTTTATCCACTTTAATATCCGAATCATACTTGGCAATCATCTCTTTTGCAGGCATTTTATTGATAATACCTTTTGACTCCCATTTTTCATTTTCCGGTAATTCCACATAACCAAGTAAAAATATCAATGATTTTTCTTCCCTGGGCTCTAGTTCTATTTCAAAATAATGCGAAGCTATAGGTGACCATCCGTGTGCTATTGAATTATCAGGTTTCCCCTCCAAAACATTTTGTGGTTCATTAAATCCATTATAAAGCCCTAAGAATGTCTCACGGTCAGTATCAAATCCGTCATGTTTTTGGTTGACTGAATGAAAAGCGTAATGATTTCTCCTTTCTCTAAACTCTGTTTTATGATAAATTACAGAATCTTCAACTTCTACTTGTCCGGTATTAAAATTTCTCTGAAAATTGGTCATGTCGTCCTCAGCATTCCACAATGCCCATTCAATAAGAGAAAATAATTTGAAAGATTTATTTTTTGTTCCGGTATTCTTCAATTTCACCCTTTGAATCTCACCTGTGAAATGCAAAGGAACAAAATACAAGACTTCTACATCCAAATTATCTTTTTTACTTTTGATGATGGTATAACTCAAGCCATGTCTGCATTCATAGCTATCAAGGGGCGTTTTCATAGGTTTCCATCCGGGAGACCAAACCGTATCTCCATCTTTAATGTAGAAATATCTTCCTCCGTCATCTGTCGGTACATTATTATAGCGGTAACGTGTCAGTCTACGGTACTTTGCATCTTTATAGAATGAATATCCGCCGGAAGTATTGGATATAAGAGAAAAAAAATCGTGATTTCCCAAATAATTTATCCAAGGGTAGGGAGTCTTGGGATTTGTAATCACATATTCTCTTCTCTTATCATCAAAAAAACCGTATTTCATGTTAGCTTATTATCTGTTTTTTATTGTTTTTTAAACTCACCAAACTTTCCCGGAAGATTATCGAGATACTTTTTTAATTCATTTTGCAAGTCTTTAACTTTATTCTTGTATTTTGGATTATTGAATAGATTATTCTGTTCTTTCGGGTCTGTTCTCAAATCGTATAATTGATCAGTATCGTAATAATGTTTATATCTTTTAGTCGAAGGAAATTCGGCATCGCCTCCACCCGGTATCAACATAAGATGTGAAAAAGGTAATGAAGGATCGGTAAAATGATATTCCAATTTATTTTTTATTCTAAAGTTATTCCATTTATCCAATATTTCCTTACGTTTTTTTAAGTCCCATTTCATTGCATATTCAGGGTATCTAAGAGCGATATATTTGAAACTGTCCTTTAAAATACCACGTGAGAATCCCATTTCGAAGTATAGCGATTCTCTGATTTTATCTTTTTTTGCATCTAATATTGGTAAAAAGCTCTTGCCGTCAAATGCTTCGATCTTTTGAGGTTCGCCTCCTGCCATATCTATGATTGTGGGGGCAAAATCAATGTTTGATACCAATGCTTTATTGACATGTCCTGTCTTGAATCCTCCTTTTTTCCAAATCAAGGAGGGGGAACTGACCCCACCTTCATATACAGAGCCTTTGGCATGTTGTCCGTGGTCATTGAAGAAAAATATAATGGTATTATCCAGTTTTCCTTGCTCTTCAAGCTTGTCCATCAATGCACCAAGAGCATCATCAATCCACAGAGTATTGCCCAATGCATCGGGAACTTTTTCTCCTTCTTTTACCAATCCTGATTCGATCAATCTTTTTGGTATTGTTTCTTTTGGAGGTAAGCAAGTAGGGGCTTTATCCAATATCCCTTCAGCAGTGACTCTTCTGTCTCCAAACCATGATTGTTCTGCATTAGATGGTCCGTGTGGTACTGTGGTTGCATAATAAAGGAATATAGGTTTATCCGGTGTTTTGTTGAGGAAATCCAATGCATTATCAGTAATCCAATCCAGATTTTGAACTCTCAATTTTTCAGGACCGAGATAGCTTGGATTATCTTGATAAAGACCACCGGAATAATTGAAACCGCATTTTTTAAGTTGTGCGCTTATAATTTTAGCATTATTCTTCAATACTTTGACTGCTTCAGGAGTGGTTGGATCTGTATCCAATGGAAGTTTTTTCCATCCTGGGGCTTCAACTGCGTGATTTTTTCCATAAAATCCTGTTGTATATCCCAGGTCTTTCATATAAGTTCCGATAGTTGGTTGTCCCGGTACAATATAGGAATTCCATTGTACAGCAGTTTGTCCATCCATTTTATTTGTAAAATCGGTCATATACTTACTCTTGGCTCTACTTGCATATTGACCTGTAAGGCAGCCATATCTACTGGGAGTACATACAGCGGAACTAACATATTGATTTAGCATCAATACTCCTTCATTTGCCAATTTATCCAGATGAGGCGATAGGTTTTTACCTTTTCCTTCTTTCAGGCAATTGAACATATATCTTTCCATATCATCAGCTATGAAAAATACGATATTCGGTTTATCAGCCTTAACTTCCTTTTTTGAAATATCTGCTTTGTCTTGTTCTTTGTCTTTACAAGATGTGAAAATAATTGTACCTGCAATTGTGATAATTGATACAAAAAATACTATTGTTTTTTTCATAATATAAACTTTTGCCCAAAGTAACACAATGAAAATGATAAATACGGCATAATAATAATCTCAAAAGGTTTAAAAACTGTCAAATGCTAATATTTCACTCCCCAATCCCTTTTATAATAAACAAACAACCTTTAAACAAATCTTTTTTGCCTCCAAAAATTACTTAGAGAGTTTCCAAAAATAAGCGTTTTCCAAAGTGACGAGGTATAGAAAGAAATTAGGCGAATTTCATTTTTAGGTATTTTTTATCGATTATTGGGGAAATAGAAGGAATTTTTTAGAAAAAAGCAATATTTTTTGAATTTATTGTCAATTGTAGGCAAGGGTTTGATTTTTTTTGGATATATCTATTGAAAATGTTTTTTATTTTTTAATTTTATAAAAAGGAAATGGGATGAGAAAGTATTTTAGTTTTAGTATTTTGATTTTATTAATCGCAATGTCAGTGATATCTTGTGATAAACAAGATGTAGTGAATATTACAGACGAAGTACCTGAAATCAAGCCCAAAAAGGATACAATATATCAAGACGCCTTATTGATGAGTTCCGGTAAAATAATATTTGACAGTGCATTTATTCAAACTGTTTATACTGAGGGTAGTACGATTGACAATTATTCACTTACTGTAAATTCAAGTTTGATCAATTCTGGAGGTTATTTGTTTTTAGCAGCTTTCAGTCCCACCGGTACAACTGTGTTAAAAGAAGGAGTTTATAACGGATTGGCTTCTGTCACGCTTTCTAAGAATGGTATAGATTTATTGGAGGAGTGGATACAGAATGGTGGAGATACTGATAAAATGCCCAATTTGGATTCTGAATTTATTTCGTACAATGCTGATAGCCTCAAAATGGTGGTTTATCAGTTGAATTCAGATTTAGCAAAAGTCAAGTTGCAAGGATATTTATTGTTGGATAGTGGTGAAAAAGAGATAGTACAAGCTGATTTTGATGTGTATTTAAGGTAATTGTATTTTTTTAATGGAGCAATTGAAAATAAATAGTAAAACGCTTTCTGAAGTTATCAGTAAATGCAAAAAAGCTGATACTTTAGCGCAAGAAGTCTTATTTAGATTTTTTGCTCCCAAGATATTGACCACTTGTCGCAGATATGAATTGCCTGATTTTGGTGCAGAGGATATCCTGCACGAAACTTTTATTATTGTTTTTAAGAAAATCAAACAATTTGATGAGTCCAAAGGCACTATTGAAGTATGGATAAGGAGAATTGCTATAAACGTAGCATTAAAATTTATGCGAGACAAAAAGATTCAGATAACTGAAAGTGAAGATTATCTGCTAAATTTTACTGAGGTAGAAGATATTTCAGATATCACTCAGCTCTCTGTAAGAGCTATTTTGGATATTATTAAAATATTGCCTTTGGGGTATAGAACTGTTTTTAATATGTATCTGATTGAGGGATATACACATGAGGAAATAGCTAATTATCTCGGTATTAGTACAAGTACATCTATGTCGCAATTATCAAAAGCAAAGAAAATGGTAAAGAATATCTTACAGTCTAAAAATGGTAAAATCCGAAGTATTAAAATGTAAAAGTATGACAGATAAAGAATTACAAAATATATTAAATGAAAAAATAAATTCCTACGAGTCCGGACTGGACTTGGATAAGCATTGGGAGAGTTTATCCTCGGAATTAAAGCGAAATAAAAAGGAGCATAAGTTATTTTATTTAATAGCACTATTGGCTTTTCTTCTTGCAGGTATGAGCGTGTACGTTTTTAGTGACATTCATAGCTCTTCTGACACAAAATCAAAAAATGATGATTTTGTTAATGTGAATAAAAGCAGGGTAAGCAATAATGATAGTCAAAGCAAAGATTGGGATAAAAAAGGCAGTAATAATGATAATATTGCTTACCAAAATAATGCAATTAATCCAAATTCTAAAGATACTAAGCCTGATGGCATTAAGCAAATTGATATCAAGAGAGATGAAATCGCTTTTGTGGGTAATAGATGTACAAGCGCTACAGTTGAAAGTAGAATAAATGACAGCACGAATAGTATTAATCAAGTCGATAGCGATAGTCAAAGTGATAACTCCGAAATTAAATATGTGATTAATGATAATAAAGACTTGGTTTATGATAATAGCAAATCTGTAAAAGCCGGAAATGGAAATATTATGAATATCGAATTGCTCAATAAATTGCATTTTGAATTATCAAAGAATTCACTACATTATGAAATTACCTCTCCTGATTTTATCCATTTTAATAAATTGAGGAACATGAGCAATCTGTCTATTGTTTTTGGTACAGCAGTGATGATCTCCCCATTGATTCATAAGGCAAAAACTTCTGAAGCAATATCCTTAAAGAATTTCAGGTCTGTCAATGAAAAACCCTTGGAAACATACCAAATGCAACTGGGGATGAAATTAGCTTTGAGAAAGTATTACCTGTCAGCCGGCATTTTATATAGTCAAGGATTTAGCAGATTGGACTATACTCAAGAGCTCAAAAAAGAATATTTAGTCAAAAATGCATTACTCGAAGAAAGATATTATACCTTGACAAATACAAATGAAAAATTATACGGTGACACCTCTGTTACAGGAAAACAAATAGTTGAAGGCATCTATTTTACAAAATACAAATCAGTCGATTTATATATCGGCATTGGAAAAAAACTTTGGAGTAATGGATTATATTATTTTAACATAGATGCTGGAATTCTGGCAAATATCAGCAATACAGTCAAAGGGAAAACTATAGATCAATATGATTTTAATATAACAGATGCGAGTAGTATTTATAAATCTAATGTAGGTCTTGGATTTATATCTAATCTTTCTATAGGCTATCATTTAGACGATAGGATTGATATTAGCTTAGGAGCCAGAGGAGTCTATTATTTTAACAATATCAATGTTTCCGGCTATAGATTAAAAACCCATTTGTTCAGATATGGTTTGGGAGGAAATATAGTGTATAGATTTTGAGGTGAATAGAACTACTTATTTAAAAAGAATGCTACTTCGAAAAAAAGTGGCATTTTTTTTTGAAAATTTTTCAATTTACAGGCAAGGTTTTTCTTTAAATTGGATATTACAAATATACAGATCAATATTGATA
>Ga0256831_1000194_pt1 | contig 32244 bp, 11 predicted proteins | sample 132544metaG_FD_189087 | JGI IMG/M metagenome (GOLD analysis project Ga0256831, IMG submission 189087) | Hydrothermal vent microbial communities from Lau Basin, Pacific Ocean - 132-544 | ecosystem: Environmental > Aquatic > Marine > Hydrothermal vents | place: Pacific Ocean: Lau Basin | collected...
AATATAAATAGCTTAATTCTCATAATAATCAAGCAATTTCATGATATTTTTAAATAGTTATTATAGAAAACAACCCTTTGTCCGATTTGTGTTAGCATTTGTCCGATTTGTGTTAATCCTATAGTTTAATTTAAAGCTACTTTGCAATATCAAAAATAAATAAATCACTATGAAAAGGATTATTATAAGCACAATTGTAGTTTTTGCTTTTTTACAGAGTAATGGTCAAACAAATGGCTACAAAACTAATTCAAGAAAAGTATTATTTGAGGTAAATGGGTATAGCTATACCGAAGAACATTTTAATAAAGAACTTCGCTTTGTAGAATTCATTTTGGACAAAAAACTATCAGCAATCGAAAGAAAAGAAGGATTGAGAGAAATCGAAAAGAACTTCAAAGTCAATCCGGCTTATACTTTAAAGGAAATAGAACAAGTAGATGCCCAAATGCAACAAATGTATCAAATAACAGATGTCGCAATGATTGGAAGAATGCGTTCAGCCCTAATAAGTCAAATTTACGCCGGAGCTCAAAACTTACAAGGACAAGAGTTACCGTTTTTAATAAAACTTATGTACAAATATGTTCCGGTTCTGGCCTTTGATTCCCAAAATATGTTGGCTTTTACATTAAAGGATTTTGAAGCATATATTTATCTGATGCAGTTTCAAGCTCTGATGTTGGGGCAAAATCTTCAATTCACTCAACAAGAGTTATTACAAGCTCAAACAAATATGGTTCAACAGTTTTATTATATGAGCCTTGAACAAAAACAGTATCTGTGTAGTATGCAGGTGCAATATGAGTACATTTATAATGTATACAACAGTTTGACTCCTCAGCAAAAACAACAGTGGCAAAGTCAAATTATCAATCAGCAGGCTTCTCTATATCAAAACTACAGTAGTGCTGATGATGCTTTTGAAAGGGGATATCAACAAGCACAACAGAATAGATCGTATGATGTCAAATGGCCTGAGGGAGTAAATACAAAAGCAGAAAAACAAGCATATTTAAGACAAAAACAAAATGATATAAATACAAACAATGCAACAATGGGTATTTACTATGACACGATGATGCAAAATAGCACAATGTGGGATAACATCATTGAGGATTGGGGCGATACCGGTAATTACTGGACGTATAAAGGGGTGGAGTATTAATCAATAACCTTAAATATAAAAAAAAATGAAATTATTAGAAATTAATTCCGACCATAGAGCTCCACTGGGATCTCAAGAAAAAAACAGGATAGACCAAAGGCTTACTATTCTTGATTTACAACGAAGAATAATTGTACTGGAAAAACAGCTTAAGGATTATAACAAAATCCAAAAGCTTAAAGTCACCACCAAAGATGCTGTATATTTTATCAATTACTCAGATATCCTATATCTAAAATCAGAAAGCAATTATACATATATCCATTTAGCTAATAATAAAAAAATGCTAATCTCAAAAACATTAAAATATCTATCAGAAAAAATCATAGGCTCAACATTTATGAGAATTCATGCTTCAGTCTTGGTTAATACCCGCTATTTATCTCAATACATAAAAGGAGAAAATAAAGTAATACTTGAAAATAATATCGCTTTACCGGTATCAAAACCAAATAAAAAAATTGTCTTGCAATGGATGGAAAGGTAGTTAATTCAGTAAGCATTCTGTAACAGCCGATTAATCCACTGAAAATATTTAATACTTAAAAATATATCAATTAACTCTTAAAACATTATAAATTATGAAAACACAAAAATTTACATTTACAGCTATTTTTATAGTTTTATTAATGACTGCAACACAGTTTATAGTAGCCCAAAATGTGGGGATAGGTACCACAACACCAGATAACAGTGCAATGCTGGATGTAGTCTCTACATCCAAGGGTTTACTAATACCCCGTATGACAGCAACAGAAAGAGGTAATATCATTAATCCTGCTTCCGGATTATTGGTTTATCAAACAGATGTACCTATAGGATTTTATTATTATAATGGAACTACTTGGGCACATATTGGAGATGCATCTGCTACAGTTACAAAAATAAACGACTTAAGTGATGGGAAATCTGACACTAATGGCTCATCGGTATTTCTGGGTATAGATGCAGGAAAAGTAGATGATGGTTCATCTAACCGAAATGTAGGAGTCGGTTTTGAATCACTCAAAGCAAACACATCAGGAGAACAGAATATTGCCATAGGATATGAGGCACTTCTGAAAAATTTGACAGGTAAAAGAAATTCCGCTATTGGAGCATATTCTTTATTCTCAAATGAAAGTGGAAATTATAATACTACTTTAGGAAATGGTGCCGGATATAATAATATATTAGGTAGTAGCAATGTCTTTCTTGGCTATAATGCCGGATATTATGAAACTGGAAGTGATAAATTGTATATAGAAAATTCTCTTGGTGATGCTGATAATGCATTAATATATGGTGAATTTGATAATAATATACTAAGAACCAATGGTACATTTCAAATTGGTAATCCTATAAGTACAGGCTATTCATTTCCTACAGCAGATGGAACAGCAAACAAAGTGCTGAGAACAGATGGAAGTGGAGCTTTATCCTGGACTGATCAAAAAATAGATAATCTTATTGATGGGAAATCAGACACTAATGGCTCATCGGTATTTCTGGGTACAGATGCAGGAAAAGTAGATGATGGTTCGGCTAATGAAAATGTAGGAGTCGGCTTTGGAGCTTTAAGTGCTAATACAAATGGTAGCAGTAATACAGCAGTTGGGAACAGCTCTTTGCATTATAACATAGGAGGAAACTATAATTCAGCATTTGGTAAAAAAGCATTGCACCATAACGAAACAGGGAGAGAAAATACAGCAATTGGTGATTATGCATTATTCACCAATGTTGCCGGAACTAACAATACCGCACTTGGAAATGAAGCAGGGTATTCGTCTACCGGTAGCGGTAATGTGTTCCTAGGTAACCAAGCTGGCCATAGCGAAACAGCTAGCAACAAATTGTATATTGATAATTCAGGAACAAGCTCTCCTCTTATCTACGGTGATTTTAGTAAAGATTCACTGGCTATAAATGGAAGTCTAAGCATTTCAGATGGAACAGAAGCATCTCTGAAATTACTTGAAACGAATGACTATGGATTTGAATTTAATTACAATGGAACCGAAGACAGACTAGAATTGTGGTCGCGAAAGTTTTCAGGAAATGAAGCTATTAGAACAACTTGGTTAAAAAATGGGAAGATAGGTATCGGGACTACTAATCCTTCTTCTGCACTCCATGTGTATAGTGCAAACGATGCAGAACCTCTCGTTCATTTTGAATCTGTTGGAGATGTTTCCTTAAAAGTCAATGGACAAGGAGGCGAAAGCTATATCGAAGTGCAAAACGATGATACCGGCACATCCGATTCTTGGAAAATGGGACTTAATGATGCCAATAGATTGGATATCCAATATGGGGCTGCCGGAAGTATGAATGGTGATACTCCGGGTATCTCTATTCAGACAGATGGGAAAGTAGCGGTGGGACATAATAACCCTGATAATGCAGCTATACTTGACGTGAGTAGTACTACCAAGGGCTTTTTGCCACCGCGGATGACGACAGCACAAATGCTTGCAATACCTTCTCCACCTGCCGGCTTAATGGTTTATAACACTTCTATGAAAAACATTTTTTTTCATGATGGAAATAAATGGAAAAAAACATACAATGATGATGGCAAGTCTTGTGGAGATTTCACCTATGGTGGACAAACCTACCAAACAGTAATAATAGGTGCCCAATGCTGGATGGCAGAAAATCTCAATATAGGGACAAGGATTGATGGTAATACAGAACAAACCAACAATTCTACCATCGAAAAATACTGCTATGACGATGATTTTAATAATTGTTATGATTTTGGTGGCCTATACCAATGGGATGAGATGATGCAATATAGTACTTTAGAAGGAACTCAAGGTATCTGTCCTACCGGCTGGCACTTACCTACTGATGATGAGTACAAAGCGCTGGAGAATTATCTTGGCATGTCGCAGTCACAAGCAAACAGTACTGGTTTTAGAGGTACAGATCAAGGCTGTCAACTTGCAGGTATTGTATATCTATGGACGGATGGAGCTCTTGACCAAAACGAAGCATTCGGAAGTAGTGGTTTTAAGGCTCTCCCTGGAGGTTTCCATTCTACGGATGATACGTTCCAAAGTCTCTATGACCGCAATTACTTATGGTCTTCGAGTGAGTGGGGTTCTTCAGGTGCGTGGTATCGGTACTTGCACTACAATCAAAAACAAGTCTCCCGAGACTATTGGGGTAAGGCTCACGGTTCTAGTGTCCGTTGTGTAAAGGATTGATAAGCGTTAGCGATTTAACAATTTCATCCGGCTGTCCTGCAAAGCAGCCGGATGCACAGACTACGAAGCAGTCATAAAATACTATTTGATTTTATACTTATCTAAATTCTCAAATTATAATTATGAAAATAAAACAATCTATCTGCTCAAAAAAATATTTTTTCATGAATTCAGGTTAATATTTTGTTGTTAATGTAGATTGCCGGGTGTTTAAGTATTCACTGGGTTTTTTGAAAACAAATCTAAGACTCAGAGGCTCAATGAGATTCTGAAGCTGGTATTAAAAAGAGCTAGTTAAAAAAAACAGACACCAAACTTAAACCGGCTTCTCAAACTTCCTTCGTCAGCTTGCGAGTCCTATATTTCGCGATTGAAAGAGATTCTGAAGCTGGCTTGATTAAAAAATGTTAATCTCCTGCATCTATTTTTGCAACCACTTTGCCATATATCACCAAAGATATAGCTGACGCTATTGCAATAGCAACAAAGTAATACCATATATAGTGTGCATTTACCGTTGCAGCTTCCCATGATCCAGGTGAATTAACATATTCTGGCAAGTTTGGATCTGGACAATATTTACTTAACAAATAACCGGACAAACCAAACCCTAGAACAGAAGATATAAAAGAATGTAAATGACTAAATCCTAGAAATAGCCCTTCTTCTCCTTTTGGTGCTTGCAATGAAAACAATTCTAAAAATCTAGGAGAAATAAATGATTCTGCCAATGCTTGAAGAATAATACCTATTACCATCATAAAAGCAATGGGATGCATAGTCATGAAACCAAGATCAACTGTACCGTGAAACCAATTTCCCATAGCCATCGCCATCGCAGACACCGGCATAATAAACATCCCGATAGTCATGGAAAAAAGAGGTGTTTTACTAGCCATCATTCTAGTAACAAATGCCACCGTAAGTACAACTACTAGTGGATTGACATTAGCATACCATGAGGGGGCTGCTGATTCTCCTGCCATTCTTAATACATACTTTGGCATAGTTGCATACAACTGATGTTGAACCATCCAAAACCCGGAAATAATCACAATCAATGATAAAAGTCTAAAGTTAGATATCACTTTAACAAGTCCTGCCCATATTTCTTTGATACTTTTCCCTTCTCCCGCATGTTTATTACTTTTATACAATAAAATAATGAGAATAAGTGCTATAAAAGTCATTGTTGCTGAAAAATAATTTAACCTAATAAAACCCAAATCACCCATACTTTTTCTCAATGGCTTCACCAATGTTTTTCCTCCAAAAGCTCCAATATTGACCATCATATAAAAGATAGAAAAACCTTTTGCTCTATTTGATTCAGTTGTTTCTTTAGCAACAGTTCCCGTAATCACTGATTTGATAAATGAACCTCCAACTACAATTAAAAGTAAAACCGGAACTATATAAAACTTCTCCATTCCCTCTCTTAAACCACTAAAAACTATATCTTCTCCATACTTTACCAGTCCATTATTTTCTAATAAACTTGGCAATATTCCCATTCCGAAATATCCTATAGTAAGTAAACTAAAAGCAAGCACCAAAGCTTTTTTGAACCCAATCTTATCAGCATATGCACCACTAAATATTGGTAGAAAATATAGTCCTGCCGAAAAAGATCCTGCGATGGCAGCTGCTTCCATATCAGAAAAAGCTAAAATTCTAGATAGATATAATGTTAACGCAATAAATACTCCATAATAAGCACCGCGTTCTAATAATTCAACAAAATTGGCTGTCCAAAATGCTCCTGAAAATCCAAATAATCCTTTATTACTCATAGTTATATTTTTTTCGACGCTAAAGATAAAATAAAATTTGGTTCTATATTGAAAAGTATATGTAAAACTTACTATCATCCGAAACTTTAATTTTTTAACACCAGAATAATCCGTATTTGTATTTTACAAAAATAATTGTCAAGAAATATCCGGTTTTCCTCATTTTAACACCCAAAGCTAAATAAATCGGCTATATATTTTTGCTCCTGAGTTAAAATGATGATTTTAGTAACTTTTTTCAGAGAATTTGGCAAAACAACTTGTATTTCATAAATATTTTCTGCGATTTCGATAGCTTTTTTTACTCAACCGCCCTCTAGCTCCTCCCCAAAGCATAAGCATTTGGGATTACATTTCATTTCGCAAAAAGATAGGGATAGCCCCACACCACACTCACCTACTGGGAAGTAACGGGTTGCTACCTCCCCCTGTCGTTTTATGTAACGCAGTGAAGTAAAACTACAAGGGGGAGAGTAGAGCTCTCTCGGGATGGCAGAGGGGGCAGCTGTGCAGAGAAACAGTAAATCAACAGCAATGCGAAAAAAATGAAATACACCTATTATACGGCTAAGATATACTTCTTTACATTTTTTTTGTAACTTTGATTCATTATTAGGCTTTTGCCGCTTTGAAATTATTGAAATTATTAAAATATCAATATTATGACTTACCTAAGAGTAGCTTTTACTTTTATATTAGGATTTATATTTTCCATTATACTTTATTCTCAAGATGTAGAACTTTATACCCAAGCAGATGTAGATGCTTTTGACCCAAATACAACGATGATAAGCGGCAACCTTACGATTGGTAATAAATATTATTATCTTGATCCCATTAACGATTTATCAAATCTATCAAACCTCACTTCTATTAGTGGATATTTAGATATAAGTGGTAATAATGTCTTAACAAATATTGATGGACTAAGTAAAATTACTACCATTGGTAAAGATTTAAATATTCGAAGTAATAAAGTATTAACAAATATTGATGGGTTAAGTAAGATTACTTCCGTTAGTGGAGTTTTGCATATTATTGACAATAATAAACTAACAAATATTGATGGGTTAAGTAAGATTACTTCCGTTAGTGGATTATTTATTAATTTTAATGATGCATTAACAAATGTTCATGGGCTAAATAATATCACTTCCATTGGTAAAGACTTATTTATTAGTGGCAATGCTGCGTTAACAAATGTTCATGGGCTTAGTAAGCTCTCTTCTATTGGTAAAGATTTAGATATTAGCTGGAACAGTGTATTAACAAATATTGATGGGCTAAGTAAGATTACTTCCATTGGTAGAGATTTAGAAATCGATAAGAACAATGCATTAACAAATATTGATGGATTAAGTAATATCACTTCTATTGGGGGGAATTTAAACATTTCTAACAATGATGCATTAACAAATATTGATGGACTTAGTAAGCTCACTTTCATTGGTAGATCTTTACATATTATTGGTAATAATGTATTAACAAATATTAATGGACTAAGTAAGCTCACTTCCAATATTGGGTATTTAGGTATTAAAGACAATGCTGTCTTAACAAATATTGATGGACTTAGTAAGCTCACTCTCATTGGTAACGTTTTGAATGTTTCTAGAAATAATAAACTAACAAACCTTAATGGGTTAATTAATATCACTTCTATTGGGGGAGATTTAAACATTTCTAGCAATGATGCATTAACAAATATTGATGGACTTAGTAAACTCACTTCTATTGAGGGGGATTTACGTATTAGTGATAATGATGCATTAACAAATATTGATGGGCTAAGTAAGATAACTTCTACTAGTGGATATTTGAATATTTATTACAATGTTGCATTGACAAATATTGATGGACTAAACAAACTCACTTCAATTGGGGGAGATTTACGTATTATTGGTAATAATGTATTAACAAATCTTGATGGGCTAAATAAAATTACTTCTATTAGTGGACATTTGTATATTTATGATAATAATAAGCTGACAAATCTTGATGGACTAAGTAAGCTCTCTTCTATTGGGAGAGCTTTACATATTATTGGTAATAGTGTATTAACAAATATTGATGGGCTAAATAATATAACTTCCATTAGGGAAAATTTGGTTGTTTTGAAAAATATTGCATTAACAAATATTGATGGGGTAGGTAAGCTCACTTCCATTAGTGGAGATTTAGAAATTATTAATAATAATGTATTAACAAATCTTAATGGGCTAAACAAACTCACTTCCATTGGGGGAGATTTACGTATTGGTGGTAATAATGTATTAACAAATCTTGATGGGCTAAGCAAGCTAACTTCTATTGGTAGGGGTTTGTATATTTATCGCAATAATATGCTAACAAATCTTGATGGGCTAAGTAAGATTACTTCTATTGATGGGTATTTGAGTATCTATGGCAATGATGCATTGACAAATATTGATGGGCTAAACAAACTCACTTCCATTGGGAGAGATTTAGCAATTATTGGTAATAATGTATTAACAAATCTTGATGGGCTAAGTAAAATTACTTCTATTGGTGGGTATTTAAATATTCACTCCAATAATACACTAGCAGATTGCTGCGGTATTCAAGGAATCTTATCCACACTTAGTGCAATTGGAGAGCAAATTTACATTTATGATAATCCGTCAGAATGTAGTAGTAAGGATAAAATATTGGAATCAACATGTGAAATAAATACTAATATTCTTACCTTTCCCTCATGCATTGATGCCGAAAATGGCTCTTTACAGATTACTGTCAATCGGTATGACACAATTCCCTTTTATTACAAATGGGAAAGGATAGAAGATAGTGCTATGGGTAGTGGAAGTAGTTTAGATAATATTTTTATTGTAGAAAATCTAAAAGGTGGAACTTATAATGTCACGGTTACCACACCTGCACCTGATACCGTTATAAAAACAGGGATTGTTTTAAATCAAATACTTGGCTCGGTATTTGAGATTATTGAAATTACTACAACTAATAGCTCCAATGGATATAATAATGGAAGTATTACGATAAAAACCGCAGGTGGAACACCACCATACACTTATGACTGGTCAGGAGTATCATCGGGAAGCCAAAACGGGATTGCTGATAATGGTTATACTATTAATAGCCTGGCACAAGGGGAGTATTCTATAACGGTATCCGATAATGTGGTAAACCAACAAAGTGTTACAGTATCACTTCTTGACGAGACGGTCCCTGTATTTCCCTGTACAGAACCACTTGACATAGTTATACTCAACGATGTTTCAGGTTCGGTAGATGCAATTGAATACAGAGAGTCCAAACAATTTTTTGTCGATTTTCTTAATGCCGCAAATATAGGCACAAATACTGATGAGAGTAGGGCAGCTATTATTGAATGGTCTGATGGTGGCTCTCAGAAAATTCAAATTCCCATTACCGGAGATATAGCCATTTTGCAGGATTACATCTCTTATACCAGAGCATTTGATGGAAACACATCACCACATCAGGCAATGAGTTTTGGTAAAGATTATCTCGATAGTGTTGGACGTGCGGATGTTGAAAAAGTAATTATTCTTTCTACTGATGGTGAAAGTAACCAGGTATCTCCATCTCTGATAGCATTGGCTGATAAATTCAAAGCTGCCGGATATCATATTGTCACCATAGCTTTTGATAATGCATTTACTAATACTGAGACAAAAGATATATTAACCAAAGTTGCTTCTAACTCTCATTTGGCTCCGGGTGCACCTGCTTATTCACTTCTTGACAAAGATTTGGCAGATAAAATAGTCAATCTCTATCTTTGCCCTATAGACCCGGGCAGTACTGCTAAAGCCTACTTTAATAGAGATGGAGCAATTGACATTCTCGATATTGTACCTATTGGCAATTGTCCGTATCCAGATGGTGTAGAGATAAGCTTTACCATTGAAGCTTTAAGAGAACTCTCTTTTCCTGCCGGCACTCCGGTCACGTTTTATTTCAATAATCCTGAACTTTTTGGAGCTACTCCCATTTCAACCTGGATAATGCCCTGTGCTTTGACAGCAGGAGAAATTGATACTTTTACTGTAATACTACCAGTTAATACAGCCGGAAATATCTTTGCCGTTCTCAATGATGATGGCAGCCAATCTCCTCCCATACAGTTTCCTGTCACCGGTATTGAAGAACTTGCATATTCCAACAATATAGACAATCAGAGCATTTGTCTTGATGATATAGCGACTCTTCAGGCATTGAAATATACCACAACTCCCAAACCTATCTGCGATACACTTGTGATATACACTATAAATGTATGCAATATCAGTGAAGTCGATGCTTTTGGTGTGAAAGTTAAGGATATTCCCCCCGATGATTTTGTTTTAGTTGGTACTATCTTCAATGACAATGGATGTGCTACCGATAATGGCGGGGTTTATGATATACCTGCCGGATGTTGTATATCTCTTACACTTACTTATGGCGTGGCTAATGCTGCCAATGGTTACTACGGAAATCAGGGAGTACATCTTGATGGACCTTCGGGGCAAGATTATATAGATTTTGATGGTAGCACTACTACTTCCGAAGATGTAATTATTGACGGTACATTGGATTGTCCTTCGACGAATATTGAATTCACAAAAGAAGTAAATATCTATCAATCTTGTGATGATGCCTTTGTGGTTTATAAGTTTTCTATTAAAAATGAAATGAATATTCCTTTACAAGGACTTGTTTTTACGGATATATTATCCGATCCTTGTGTCTGGGCTTTTGAACCTTATCTGCTGGAGGGGTTAAGCATTGGTAATAGGGATATTGACGGCAATACGGCTAGCTTTGTTATTGATGAGATTCTCCCTGATACTACTGCAACATTTTATTTGGATGCAGCTTTGAATTCTTGGGAAATGAGCGGAATTTTATCTAATACCGCCACTCTTGAAAATGTTCCTGATCCTGATAATGGTGGATATAGAACCCTAACTTCCAATACAGTTTCCACAGATATCACAACTACTCCTACAATTATTTTACCGGATACGATATTCGCACATCAGGGGGATGAAATAGATTTGGGAATCAACTCTACTGATTCGATTAGTTGGACAACATCTGGAGATGGTATTTTTACTGACAGCAGCAGCAATAAAACGAAATATATTCCAGGAGTTCAAGATTCACTTGACCAACAAGTGTATTTGTTCGTCTCCATAAAATCTGACTGTGGGGAAACAGGAAAAAATATTGTAATAATTTTTGAGCAATGTAGCTTGTCATTTACTTCGTTTAATATTGGAGATTGCAATGACAATGGCACTCCCTCCGATAATACCGATGATACTTATGAAGTGACTTTTAATATTTTCGCCTTAAATCCAGGTTCAAGTAACACTCTTAATGTAAAAGACAGCACCAAGACTTATGGACAGTTCAGCTACATTAGCCAAGGAAAGATAACGCTTCCTGCTGATGGATTGGATTATAATTTGGTGTTTGAGGATAGTGAAGTACCGGGTTGTACAATTCAAAAAACGGTAAGCCAACAAAGTTGCTCAGATAAACATTCAAATTATTTTATGTCCACTTCCGGTTCTGATACAAATGATGGTACTAGCGAAGTCAATGCTTGGGCAACATTTGAGCATTCATATACTATAATGAAAGGAGGAGATACTCTTACGATTTTAGATGGCACATATTTCCAAGAGCTATACCCACCTGTTAAGTTATCAGGTAGCGAACATTCTTATACTATGTATAGAGCAAAGAATCCCGGAAAGGTTATTCTAGCACCTACCTCTATTGGCGATGATGAGATGGAAGGAGTGATTTATGTTTTTTCTAATATCTCGAGGGGCATAACATCCTACATTCATTTTGATGGATTATTTGCAAAAGGTGTTGGGGAACATTCTGCAATCAGTATTGCGAGTATGGATTTTGCAACTGAGGAACAGATGACTCATCATATCACATTAACAAGATGTGGCGCAATGGGCTCTGCTCTTGGGACAAATACAGATGCCTTTGATATTGGGTCTGTCAGAGATATATTGGTTGAAGATTGTTTTGCTTTTGGCTTCGGTCGTAAAGCAATGCAGCTTTATGGAGCTAAAAGGATTACAGTTAGAAGAATGATTGTCAGATACGATTGGTGGCAAGGACATAAATATAAACCGAGTGATCCTAGAGTAAATCTCTCCGCATACAATACAATTGGGGCTACACTAGAAAATATCATAGCAATGGACGCAGGTCCTCATCCTGCTTCTACTTCTCCGGACAGAGCAGGATTAGTGGCTAGTGGCAATCAGGGTGGAGGTACAGCGATTGATGGTAGCCGGGATGTGAATTATCTGGGCTGTATTGTTTTTAATAATAATGAATTTGCAAAAGGGCTAAATGCTGTTGAAGTAAATGGAGGAACAGGTTCTCCTGTCAAAAATTTATTATTTAAAGATATCGTAATTTATGGCGCTGATGCAGGGTTCAATATCCACGATAATGTCGATAGTATCCGTTTAGAAAACATCACTTCAACTCATAATACACATATTGGAATCAGAGTAAATCCATATCCCTCTTATACTATCTCAAACGTAAAAATTGATAAGGTGGTTTCAACAGACAATAAGTATGATGGCATATATTGGAATGAAGATATGACTCACGTTGAACTAAGTAATTCTACATCTGTAAGAAATGGTGAAGGAGATGATATCGAAAGCCAGTACGAACCTGAAATCAAATACTTACCTATCAATAAACCTGTAATGGGATTTGAAAGGGGAGGAATTGTCAGAAATAAATATATCGACGGAGTTTTGACGGAAGAGTCCCTATGGCCTTGGCCTTATGAAAAAGTCATTAAGGGATTTATGTGTAAAGAGGAATACTTGCAAGAAATTGCAGACAGTATCAATCTGTATGAAGGCACTAATATTGATTATGTCCCCGGATTATGCAAAACCGACAGCTCTATTACCGGATATATTTGGTCTTATTTAGGAAATCCTTGTCCTGATACTATATGCGACAATTCAGTCAATACCGGAGATATTTTCTCGAAGAGCCAAACCAATATTGAAATCTATCCCAATCCTGCTCATAATCTAATATATATTAAAGCCAAACTTCCCTTAGACACAAATCATTATAATATTTATGATATTTGCGGTAAAAAGCTTAAATTTGGGACTATTATCGCCGGTAAGATAGATATTTCAGATTTTAGCCAAGGGGTATACTTTGTCAGAATCCAAAATAACCAAAAATTCTTACTTGGGAAATTTATTGTATTATAAAATTAGGCTTTTGCATCTTTGAAAATATCAATATTATGACTTACCTAAGAATAGCATTTACCCTTATATTAGGATTTGCCCTTTCCACTATACTTTATTCTCAAGATGTAACGCTCAGAACCCAAGCAAATGTAGATGCTTTTGACCCCAACACAACTACGATAAGCGGTAATCTTACTATTGGTGAAATTAATAGCTCTGATCCTATTACCGATTTGTCAAATCTATCAAACCTCACCTCTGTTGGTGGAGATTTAAAAATCTATTACAATTATAAACTAACAAATCTTGATGGGCTAAGCAAGCTCACTTCTATTGGTGAGAATTTAAATATTAGTTACAGTAATGTATTAACAAATCTTGATGGGCTAAGCAAGCTCACTTCTATTGGTGAGAATTTAGATATTAATTACAATAATGCATTAACAAATATTGATGGGCTAAACAAGCTCACTTCTATTACTGGAGAGTTAAAAATCATTAGTAATAATGTCTTAACAAATCTTAATGGTCTAAGTAATATTACTTCCGTTGATGGGAATTTCGATATAGTTAGTAATGATGTATTAACAGATCTTGATGGACTAAGCAATATCACTTCCGTTGGTGGATATTTAGATATTAGAGTTAATATTGTATTAACAAATATTAATGGACTTAGTAATCTCACTTCCGTTAGTGGATTGAGTATTTCCAGCAATGATGCATTAACAAATCTTGATGGGCTAAATAATATCATTTCCATTGATGAGTATTTAAATATTAGTAATAATAATGTATTAACAAATATTGATGGACTTAGTAATCTCACTTCCGTTAGTGGATTGAGTATTTCCAGCAATGATGCATTAACAAATCTTGATGGGCTAAGTAAGATTACTTCCATTAGTGGAGGATTGAGTATTTCCAGCAATAATGCCTTAATAAATCTTGATGGGCTAAGTAATCTCACTTCTATTGGAGTACATTTAACGATTATGGAGAATAAAGTCTTAACAAATATTGATGGTCTAAGTAAGCTCACTTCCATTGGGGAAAATTTGTATATTTCTAGCAATAATACACTAACAAATCTTGATGGGCTAAGTAAGATATCTTCCATCAATGGGGATTTAAGTGTTTATGGCAATAATAAACTAACAAATCTTGATGGGCTAAATAAGATCTCTTCCATTGGTGGGTATTTACTTATTTGGAACAATTATGATTTAATAAATATTGAAGGACTTAGTAATCTTACTTCTATTGGTGAGTATTTACTTATTGAAGGAAATGATGTGTTAACAAATCTTGAAGGACTAAGTAATCTCACTTTTATTGGTGGGAATTTAGATATTAGAATCAATCATGCACTAACAGATTGCTGTGGTATTCAAGAAATATTATCTACACCCGGAGCAATTGGAGGGCAAATCAACGTTTATAATAATCCTTCAGAATGTAGTAGTAAGGAAGAAATATTGGAATCTTGTTTCAATATTACTATTTTGGTTTTTCCTCCTTGTCTAGATGCCGACAATGGCTCTTTACAGATTACAGTCAATGGATATGATACAATTCCTTTTTATTACAAGTGGGAAAGGATAGAAGATAGTGCTATGGGTAGTGGAAGTAGTTTTGATAATATTTTTAATATAGAAAATCTAAAAAGCGGAACTTATAATGTCACAGTTACCACGACCGCACTCGATACTATTATAAAAACCGGAATTGTTTTAAATCAAATATCTGGCTCTCTATTTGAGATTATTGAAATCACAACCACTAATAGCTCCAATGGGTATAATAACGGAAGCATTACAGTAAAAATAGCGGGTGGTATACCACCTTATACTTATGATTGGTCAGGAATATCTACAGGAAGCCAAAGCGGAATTACTGGTGATAATTATACTATTATCAACCTACCACAAGGGGAGTATTCTATAACAGTATCTGATGATGTATGGAATCAACAAATTGTAGAGGTATCACTTCTAGATGAGACAGTCCCTGTGTTTCCTTGTACAGAACCACTTGACATAGTCATTCTCAACGATGTTTCTAGTTCTGTAGATGCAACTGAATACAGAGAGTCTAAACAATTTTTTGTCAATTTTCTTAATGCAGCAAATATCGGTACAAATGCTAATGATAGCAGAGCCGCTATTGTTGAATGGTCTGATGGTGGCTCTCAGAAAATTCAAATACCTATTACAGGAGATATTGCTACTTTACAGGATTACATCTCTTATACCAGAGTATTTGATGGTGGTACATCACCACATCAGGCATTGAGTTTTGGTAAAGATTATCTTGACAGTTTTGGACGTGCAGATGTAGAGAAAGTAATAATTCTTTCTACTGATGGTAGACGTAACCAGATATCTTCATCTTTGATAGCATTGGCGGACAAATTAAAAGCTGCCGGCTATCATATTATCACAATAGCTTTTGATAATGCATTTGCAAATAGTGAGACAAGAGATTTATTAACCAAAGTTGCTTCCAACCCTCAATTGGCTCCTGGTGCCCCCGCATATTCACTTCTTGACGAAGATTTAGCAGATAGAATTGTCAAAATCTATCTTTGTCCGATTGACCCGGGAAGTACTTCTACAGCATACTTCAATAGAGATGGAGCAATAGACATCCTCGATATTATGCCTTTTGGAAATTGTCCGAATCCCTATGGTGTAGAGATAAGTTTTACCATTGAGGCCTTAAGAGAATTGTCTCTTCCTGCCGGAACTCCTATCACTTTTTATTTCAATAATCCTGAACTTTTTGGAGCTACTCCCATTTCAACTTGGAGAATGCCATGTGCTTTGGCAGCAGGAGAAATTGATACTTTTTCGGTAATATTACCCGTTAATACCGCCGGAAATATCTTTGCAGTTCTCAATGATGATGAAAGCCAATCTCCACCTATACTGTTTCCCCTCACCAATATTGAAGAACTTGCATATTCCAATAATATAGACAATCAAAGTATTTGTCTTGATGATAAAGCAACTCTACAGGCTTTGAAATATACTACAACTCCCAAACCTATCTGCGATACACTTGTGATATACACTATAAGTATATGCAATATCAGTGAAGTAGATGCTTTTGGTGTGGTAGTTGAGGATATTCCTCCTGATGATTTTGTTTTAGTGGGCACTATCTTCAATGACAATGGATGTGCTACCGATAATGGCGGCATGGTTTATGATATTCCTACCGGATGTTGTATTTCTCTTACACTTACATATGACGCTGCTAATGCTATCAATGGTTATTACGGAAATCAGGGAGTAGATATTGACGGATCTTCAGGGCAAGATTATATAGATTTTGATGGTAGTACGACTACTTCCGAAGATGTGATTATTGACGGCACATTGGATTGCCCTTCGACGAATATTGAGTTCACAAAAGAAGTAAATATCTATCAATCTTGCGATGACGCCTTTGTTGTTTATAAGTTTTCTATTAAAAATGAAATGAATATTCCTCTACAAGGGCTTGTTTTTACGGATATTTTACCCGATCCTTGTGTCTGGGCTTTTGAACCATATCTACTGGAAGGTTTAAGCGTTGGCAATAGGAATATTGATGGCAATATGGCAAGCTTTGTCATTGATGAGGTTCTACCTGATACTACTGCAATATTTTATTTGGATGCAGCTTTGAGCTCTTGGGATATAAGTGGAATTTTATCAAACACCGCCGCTCTAGAAAATGTTCCTAATCCTGATAATGGTGGGTATAGAACCCTAACTTCCAATACAGTTTCCACAGATATCACAGCTACTCCTTCAATCATTATACCGGATACGATATTTGCACATCTTGGGGATGAAATAGATTTGGAAATCAATTCTACAGATTCGATTAGTTGGACAACATCAGGAGATGGTATTTTTTCCAACAGCAGCAGCAGTAAAACGAAATATATTCTCGGAGCTCAAGATTCGATTGATCACCAAGTGTATTTGTTCATCTCTATAAAATCTGACTGTGGGGAAACAGGAAAAAACATTGTAATTATTTTTGAGCAATGCCGTTTATCCATTACATCGGTAAATATTGGTGATTGCGATAATAAAGATACTCCCTTGGAAAATACAGATGATACTTATGATGTTACTTTCAATATCTCAGCTATAAATCAGGATACCAATGTTACTTATACGGTAAAAGACAGCACTAAGAGTTATGGTCAATTCAGCTACAATAGCGAAGGAAAGATAACGCTTCCAGCTGATGGATTGGATTATACGTTGGTGTTTGAGGACAGCGAAATATCAGGTTGTACAATTCAAAAAGTGGTAAGCCAAAAAAGTTGTTCGGATAGTAATATAAAAAAACTGCTAATCGATATTCCAAATATTTTTACACCGGATGACGATGGATACAATGACAAATGGTACGTGAAAATATCAGACCAAAGATTAAAAATACTCTCTTGCAAAATCTTTGATAGATGGGGTGAATTGGTTTATTTTTCTGAAAATGATAATCATTTTTATTGGGATGGCCGGTTCAAAAATCGTAAAGCTATGCAAGGTGTGTATGTTTATGTTATTGAATATGCTATTGATAATGGGAAAACGGTAACTGTAGCAGGAGATTTGACATTGATAAGATAGTGATATAATGAGGTGTATTTCATTTTTTCGCGTTTTGCAATACTGCCCTCTAACTCCCTGTTTCTTCGCAGACTTCGAAACCGGGAAAACCGCACCCCGCATTTCCCTCCGCAATTCCCTTGATAAGCGAGTGTCTCTGACCTCGCTTCTTGCAAAATGCACTACTCCTGTGCTGATGCACAGGTTCTTTCACTATCAAGTGAGATCTACTCACTTGATTTTTGATAAAATCAAAACCATTCAATCATCCCCCTATCATTGTTCGTAACAAAGTGAAGAAAAATTATAAGGGGGAGAGCAGGGCATTTGCGGGATGGTAGAGGGGGCGGTTGTGCCAATAAACAGTAGTGTCAATCTGTAATGAAAAAAAAAAATGAGATGCACCTTAATGATGGAATAAATATATTTCTTTATATTTTTTTGTAACTTTGATTCATTATTAGGCTTTTGCATCTTTGAAATTATTGAAATTAACGAAAATATCAATATTATGACTTACCTAAAAATAGCTTTTACCTTTATATTAGGATTTGCCCTTTCCTCTCTGCTTTACTCACAAGATGTAAAGCTTTATACCCAAGCAGATGTAGATGCCTTTGACCCCAATACAACGATGATAAGCGGTAATCTAGAGATTGGTAGTACTTATGGCAATGATCCCATCACAGATTTATCAAATCTATCAAACCTAACTTCCATTGGTGGATATTTAAAAATCTATAACAATGATGCATTAACAAATCTCGATGGGTTAAGTAAACTCACATCTATTGGGGGTTTTTTAATTATTACAACCAATGATACTTTAACCGATATTAATGGGCTAAATAAGCTCTCTTCCATTGGTGGAGATTTGATTATTTCCAACAATTCTAAACTATCAAATATTGATGGGCTAAATAATCTAATTTCCATTGGTGGAGATTTGATTATTTACAACAATTCTAAACTATCAAATATTGATGGGCTAAATAAGCTCACTTCCATTGGTGGAGGTTTGATTATTTATTACAATGATGCATTAACAAATATTGATGGGCTAAATAATCTAATTTCTATTGGGGGAAAATTATATATTAGAAACAATGATGCTTTAACAAATATTGATGGATTAGGTAAAATTACTTCAGTAAGTGAAAATTTGACCATTATTAACAATAAAAAACTAACAAATATTGATGGGCTAAATAAACTCACTTCCATTAATGGATATTTAAGAATTTCTGGAAATGATATATTATCAAATTTTGATGGTTTAAGTAGTCTTAATACTATTGATAAATATTTAAAAATTGTTAACAATAAAAAACTAACAGATTGCTGTGGTATTCAAGAAATCTTATCTACACCCGGAGCAATTGGAGGGCAAATTATAATTTATAATAATCCGTCAGAATGTAGTAGTAAAGAAGAAGTATTGGAATCATCATGTGGAATAAAGATTAATATTCTCACTTTTCCTCCTTGTATTGATGCCGATAACGGCTCTTTACAAATTACTGTAAAGAGATATGATACAATTCCTTTTTATTACAAATGGGAACGGATAGAAGATAGTGCTATGGGTAGTGGAAGTAGTTTTGATAATATTTTTAATATAGAAAATCTAAAAGGAGGAACTTATAATATCACTGTTACCACGAACGCACCTGATACTATTATAAATACAGGAATTGTTTTAAATCAAATATCCGGCTCTGTATTTGAGATTATTGAAATCACTACTACTAATAGCTCCAATGGATATAACAATGGTAGCATTACTGTAAAAACAGCAGGTGGTATATCGCCATATACTTATGATTGGTCAGGAATATCCACAGGAAGCTATATAGGAATTACTGATGATAATTATACCATTGATAACCTTACACAAGGTGAGTATTCTATAACAGTATCCGATGATGCCGGGAATCAACAAAGTATCGCAGTATCACTTCTAGATGAGACAATCCCTACATTTCCCTGTACAGAACCAATTGATATAATTATACTCAACGATGTTTCTGGATCAGTAAACGCAACTGAATATAAAGAGTCTAAACAATTTTTTGTTGATTTTCTTAATGCAGTAAATATAGGCACAAACGCTGATGATAGCAGGGCAGCTATTGTTGAATGGTCTTCTTATAGCCCTCCGAAAATTCAAATTCCTATTACCGGAGATATTGCGACTTTACAGGATTACATCTCTTACAATAGAGTATTTTATGGAGGTACATCTCCACATCTGGCAATGAGTTTTGGTAAAAAATATCTTGACAGTGTTGGACGCGTAGATGTAGAAAAGGTAATTATTCTTTCTACTGATGGAAGTTATGGTCAGGTATCTCCATCATTGATAGCATTGGCTGACAAATTCAAAGCTGCCGGATATCATATTGTCACCATAGCTTTTGATAATGCATTTGCTTATAGTAGTACAAGAGATATATTAACCGAAGTTGCTTCTATCCCTCAGTTAGCTCCGGGTGCTCCTGCATATTCACTTCTAGATGGAGATTTAGCAAATAAAATAGTCAATCTCTATCTTTGTCCGATAGACCCCGGAAGTACTGCTACAGCGTATTTCAATAGAGACGGGTCAATTGACATTCTTGATATTGTACCTATTGGCAATTGTCCGTATCCCGATGGTGTAGAGATAAATTTTACAATTGAGGCTTTAAGAGAACTGTCTCTTCCTGCCGGTACTCCTGTTACGTTTTATTTCAATAACCCTGAACTTTTCGGAACTACTCCCATTTTAACCTGGATAATGCCCTGCGCTTTGGCAGCAGGAGAAATTGATACTTTTTCTGTAATATTACCTGTTAATACCCCCGGAAACATCTTTGCTGTTCTCAATGATGATGGCAGCCAATCTCCTCCTATACAGTTTCCTATCACCAATATTGAAGAACTTGCATATTCCAATAATATAGACAATCAGAGCATTTGTCTTGATGATAGAGCTACTTTACAGGCATTGAAATATACTACAACTCCCAAACCTATCTGCGATACACTTGTGATATACACTATAAACGTATGCAATATCAGTGAAGTAGATGCTTTTGGTGTCGTAGTTGAGGATATTCCTCCCGATGATTTTGTTTTGGTGGGCACTGTCTTCAATGACAATGGATGTGCTACCGATAATGGCGGGGTTTATGATATTCCTGCCGGATGTTGTATTTCTCTTACACTTACTTATGATGCTGCGAATGCTGCCAATGGTTACTACGGAAATCAGGGAGTAAATATCGATGGACCATCAGGGCAAGATTATATAGATTTTGATGGTAGCACTACTACTGCTGAAGATGTGATTATTGACGATACATTGGATTGTCCTTCGACAAATATTGAATTCACAAAGGAAGTAAATATCTACCAATCTTGCGACGATGCCTTTGTGGTTTATAAGTTTTCTATTAAAAATGAAATGAATATTCCTCTACAAGGGCTTGTTTTTACGGATATTTTACCCGATCCTTGTGTCTGGGCTTTTGAACCATATCTACTGGAAGGTTTAAGCATTGGCAATAGAGATATTGATGGCAATAAGGCTAGCTTTGTTATTGATGAGGTTCTCCCTGATACTACTGCAACATTTTATTTGGATGCAGCTTTGAGCTCTTGGGATATAAGCGGAATTTTATCAAATACTGCCACTCTCCAAAATATTCCCGATCCTGATAATGGTGGATATAGAACGCTAACTTCCAATACGGTTTCCACAAATGTCACAGCTACTCCTACAATTATTTTGCCGGATACTATATTCGCACATCAGGGGGATGAAATAGATTTGGAAATCAATTCTACGGATTCGATTAGTTGGACAACATCAGGAGATGGTATTTTTTCCGACAGCAGCAGTAGTAAAACGAAATATATTCCAGGAGTTCAAGATTCGATTGACCAAAAAGTGTATTTATTCGTCTCCGTAAAATCTGACTGTGGGGAAACAGGAAAAAACATTGTAATTATTTTTGAGCAATGTAGTTTGTCCATTACTTCGGTAAACATCGGTGATTGCAAAGACAATGACACTCCATCAGATAATACTGATGACACCTATGAAGTGACTTTTAATATTTCCGCCTTAAATCCCGGTTCAAACGGTACTTTTACGGTAAAAGATGGCACTAAAGATTATGGGCAATTCAACTACAATAGTGAGGGAATGATAACACTTCCTGCTGATGGATTGGATTATACTTTGGTATTTGAGGATAGTGAATTATCAGGTTGCACTATACAAAAAGTGGTAAATCAAGAGAGTTGCTCGGATGAATGTTCTATGAGTATTGATAGTATTCTTATAGGAGATTGCAATGATAATGGCACTCCCTCAGACAATACCGATGATACTTATGATGTAACTTTCAATATTTCAGCCTTAAATCCGGGTTCTAATTCTACTTATACGGTAAAAGACAACACAAAGAATTACGGTCAATTCAACTACAATAATGAGGGAAAGATAACGCTTCCTGCTAATGGATTGAATTATACATTGGTATTTGAGGATAGTGAAAAATCTGGTTGTACAATTCAAAAAATTGTAAGCCATGAAAGTTGTTCGGATGATTGTTCTATGAATATTGATAGTATTGTTATCGGTGATTGTAATGACAATGACACTCCCTCAGATAATACGGATGACACCTATGAAGTGACTTTCAATATTTCAGCTTTGAATCCGGGTTCCAATGCTACTTATACGGTAAAAGATGGAACTAAGGATTATGGGCAATTCAGCTACAATAGCGCGGAAAAGATAACACTTCCTGCTGATGGATTGGATTATACCTTGGTGTTTGAGGATAGTGAAATATCAGGTTGTACTATACAAAAAGTGGTAAATAAGCAAAGTTGTTCGGACGAATGTTCTATGAATATTGATAGTATTGTTATTGGTGATTGTGATGACAATGGCACTCCATCAGACAATACGGATGACACCTATGAAGTAACTTTCCAAATATCAGCCTTAAATCCGGGTTCTAATGCTACTTATGCAGTAAAAAACGGCATTAAGGATTATGGTCAGTTCAGCTACAATAGCGAGGGAAAGATAACGCTTCCTGCTAATGGTTTGGATTATACTTTAGTGTTTGAGGATAGCGAAAAATCGGGTTGCACAATTCAAAAAGAGGTAAGCCAACAAAGCTGTTCCAATAGTATTGTAGAAAAACCTGTAATAGATATTCCAAATATTTTTACTCCAAATGATGATGGACACAATGACAAATGGTATGTAAAAATATCAGACCAAAGAATAAAAATACTCTCTTGCAAAATTTATGATAGATGGGGTGAATTGGTTTATTTTTCTGAAAATGATAATAATTTTTATTGGGATGGTCGGTTCAAAAATCGTAAAGCTATGCAAGGCGTATATGTTTATGTCATTGAATATAACATTGATAATGGGAAAACGGTAACTGTAGCAGGGGATTTGACATTGATAAGATAGTGATGAAGGTGCATTTCATTTTTTCGCTTTTTGCAATACTGCCCTCCCGTAGAAACCTTTACAGGTTTTACGGGACAGGTCTAACTCCCTGTTTCTTCGCAGACTTCGAAACCGGGAAAACCGCAACCCGCATTTCCCTTTACAATGAGTCGCGGGATGCTACCTCCCCCTATCATTGTTCGTAACAAAGTGAAGAAAAATTATAAGGGGGAGAGTAAAGCATTTGTGGGATGGATGAGGGGGCAGTTGTGCTGATAAACAGGAATATCAATCCGCAAAGGAGAAAAATGAAATGCACCCAGAAACATTAAACATTAATAAACTAATTCTTAACTATCCTTAACTTCTTAATGGTTTTATTAAAATATTTTTTGAACACGGATAACACAGATTGTACGGATAAACACCGATTAAGTGTCCAAGTGGATTTTACGTCTAAGATATACTTCTTAATATTTTTTTTGTAACTTTGATTCCTATTAGGCTTTCGCCCTTAATATAACAATGATAATATTAAACAAATGAAAGTTACAGTATTAGTCGAAAACTCAGTTTCTAAAAATGGTCAACCCGGACTGAAATCTGAACACGGATTAAGTATTCATATTGAAGTGAATAATACCAATATACTTTTTGATGTTGGAAAAACAGATTTGTTTAGCCGCAATTCAAAGAAGTTAAACATTGATTTGTCCAAAGTTGATTATCTTATAATTTCTCACGGTCATTATGACCATGGTGGAGGTTTAAAGCATTTTCTAAAAATCAATACTAAGGCTAAAATTTATATGCATAAGAAGGCTATCAACAAGTATTTTACTAAAATATTTGGTTTTATACCTTTTAACATTAGCCTTGATTCAAATATTATTAATAAAAATAGAGATAGAATAGTTTTTGTTGACGAAGATATGCATTTAACTGACAATATTGATTTGCTGGCTGATTTCCCAGAAGATTTCCCTCAACTAACAGGAAACTTAAGCTTATATGAAAAGTATGAAGGGATTGTTGAAAATGATAAATTTCAACATGAAATAGCGCTTTTAATCAATGAAAACAGTAATACGGTTTTATTTACCGCTTGTTCACATTCCGGTATAATTAATATGTATAAAAAAGCTGAATCATTTAAGAAAAATGAAAAAATAAACTATGTTTTTGGAGGTTTTCACACATATAATCCGGCAACAAGAAAAAATGAAAGCAAAAACTATTTAGATAATCTTACCTCCGGACTAAAAGAAACCGATTCTTTGTTTTATACTGGACATTGTACAGGCGAACAAAATCTGGACTATTTGAAAGAAAAATTAGATAATAAGATATTTTCAATGAATACAGGAGATATTATAGAGATATAATTAGTGTCTGTAAGGTGCATTTCATTTTATTTTTTTGAATAAAATTTTATTGCCTTGTGGCAAATTGATAAAGATATACAAGAATTTTATAGTACGACATTGAGTGTTGCTACCTCCCCCTATCATTTTTCGTAACAAAGTGAAGAAAAATTATTAGGGGGAGAGCAGAGCATTTGCGGGATGGTTGAGGGGGCGGTTGTGCTAAAAAACGGAAGTGTCAATCCGTAAAGTAAAAAAATAAAATGTACTCATGCAGCAAATTGAAGATTAAAAACATCTTAATAGTATTAATAGTGTCTGCACGAAAACACATCAAATTTGAAATTGATTCTTTTTGTCATCTTTTAACTTTTTCACAAGTGATTGATACTATGGCATCAAATCATTGTAAAAAAATCAAAATCTAAACAAAAGTCATCTGAATTTCAAAAATTGTCTGTTTTCGTGCAGACACTAATATCATTTAGCTTTCATCATCCTGTGAATTTATCATATTCTTCATTATAAAATTCTGTTGATATGAAAAATTTATTATTCAAATTATTATTCGTTGCGATTATTATTAATGCCCGACACCCATTGTTTTCACAGACAATTGAATTGTATGGCAATTATCATACGATGGGAATAATTGTCAATTTGAATGAAAATAATGACCCTGAAAACGATGCTGTTATGAGGGTAAAATACAGAGTTGTTGATTCCACATTTCAAGAAGGGTTTCCTGCAACCAGAACCAACAACACACAATTTGTAGGGAGCCTGTTTTGGCTTAAACCGAATACAAATTATGAAGTTATTGCAACCATTCAAGACCCGACAAGCCCCAATCTTAACGGAACAATATTGCAAGCAAGCTCTAAAACCAGAGAAAATCCAAAACGATTCAATTCTAAAAAATCATATTATGTAAGCCCCAACGGTAACGACACATCATATACCAAATCATCACCGGGTTCCATTCAGGAAGCCATAAAACTCGTAAAAGCAGGTGAAGAAATTGTTTTGCTCGGGGGTATTTATCACGTGGGTAAATTGGTGTTCGCGTATCAAGGAACTGAAGAATCTCCCATAACCATTCGTTCGGCTCAAGGCGAAAGAGCAATTTTTGATGGCGCAGATACCGTAAAACACACTTGGAAAAACGAAGGACAAGGAATATTTTCTACCGAATTGGATTATGAAAATACCCGGCTCATCATCGCTGATAATCGCAGATTGTATCAATATAAATCGATGAATGACCTCAATAATTTGATTTGGGAATTAGATGGTTTCTTTGTGGAAGGCAAAAAAGTTTATGTCAAAATACAAGATAAAAATCCTGCCGATTTGAAGATGATAATATCCGATAAACACAATGCATTTACGGTTTGGGACAAAGATTATTTTCATTTCAGAAACCTTACATTCAGAAATTATGGTCAAGGTGATTGGGCGAAAGCCATATATTTTTACAATTCAAGCCACAATGTGGTTGACAGTTGTCTTTTTGCAATGAACAATCTCGGTGTTGGGATAAAATACAGTTCCGACCAAATTACCGTTCAGTATTGTGAGTTTTACGACGATACGGATATGTGGGATTGGAATGCTATGAAAGCAAGTATTGTAGAAAGTACTCTAATATCGTTTTATGATCCGGTGTTAGGTAGAGGGCACGTCATTAGAAACAATGTATTTCACGATTGTCAGGACGGAATGTCACCCGGCAGTTTTTACAAAAATGAATTGACTACGGAATTAGATATTTACGACAATATTATTTACAATGCAGGAGATGACGGGATTTCTGTCGATGGATGGGCAAGCAATGTCAGAGTTTGGAACAATACGATTTATGATGTTTTGGTCGGTATTTCTTTTGCTCCTATAAACAAAGGTTCTGCTTATGCAATTAGGAATCTTATTTATAATACCGGATACGGTAATAACACTTACAGGGGAATGTCGTTCAAGTTTAATAGCGGATATGCAAAATCAGGTAAAATGTATCTGTTTCACAATACAAGCGATGCAATGCTGGAAGGAGTTGACGGATTTGAATGTAGAATTCCGGGAGATTGGGAGCAGATTTATACACGTAATAATGCATTTACCGGAAATAGATTTGCAATCAGTTATTTTGAGGGTAGTGGAAACCGTCCATTGGATATGGATTATGACAATTTATTTACTTTCGACGAAGATGAATTTGCTTATTTTTACGACAACCAATCTCATCATTATACCACTTTTAATGAGTTTCAGATTACCACCGGATTGGAATCAAATGGTATCGCTTCAAATCCAATGTTTCACTCTTCATCTGATGGTGATTACAGCTTATTAAAAGACAGTCCGTTGATCGACAACGGAGTATTAATACCGGGCATCAATGATGATTTTTACGGAAAAAATCCAGATATTGGAGTCTACGAATACATCCCTGCTAACAGTATCGAAAAGGAATACGCAATTGATAATATAACAATCTCACCAAATCCTGCAATTGATTTAATTGAAATTATCAATGCTGCAAAAGATTGTGAATTGTTCCTTTACGATGCAAAACAATCATTAAAAGTCAAGACAAATTGTGATTCAGATAATATGATACTTGACATTGGAAATTTAAAACCAGGTATTTATTTCTTGGTATTTGTTAATAAAAACAAAAAGGTAAGTTCTATTAAAAAATTGATCAAAATAGATTTTTAAATAATATTTTTTGAACACAGATGACACGGATTTTACTGATTAACACAAATCTGTTTATGTGGGTTGGCAGCTACTCCGGTTTCGGAACAGAGTTGAGAAACGGGAGGCTGGGAGGCAGTATGGCAAAAAAACAAAGTTGAAATACTTATTTTTAAAAGAAAGTAATCAATTTTCGTATATATTGCACTATACAATGAGCAATATTTCTATTTTTTGTTGATTTTGTTGTGCATTTTTCATTCATTAAAACAAGAGAATGCTGAAAAATCATTAAGGTATTTAAGCACATTATTCATTTATTGAACACAGATGACGCGGATTTTACAGATATGCGCAGATTTAAACGAGGGTAAAAATATGTTAATGCAATTAACCGAAATTTTTTGTTAAATTTGGCAGCATATTAGTCTTAGTTAGCATCAATTAACTATATTTACTGCACACTTTTTAAAATTATTACTATGAAATTGCTTTTAAGTTTTTTATTTATTTTGTTTTCATTTAGTTATATCATTGGTCAAACTACAATATCTAGCGGTCGATTAGGCATAACCGTGGAAAATCTCGGTGATGGAGCTAAAGTAACACATATCAAAGATAATGGTACAGAGACATTGAATACTTCGACTACGTCAGAGTTTTTCACTTTCACCATCAGAAACACAACCAATAGCAATGATTATAATATAAGTTCCTTGTCCGGCTGGAATAATATAAATATTTCGAATACATCATCAAGTTGTACTATCCAATTCAGCAATCCTACAAGTGGCAATTTGCCAACATCTCTTATTGCTACAGTTACAATCAATACTAATGATGCAAAATCAGATTGGGATTTGTCAGTCGCGGGTCTTGGGACAAACTATTCGTTGATGGATGCAGTATTTCCTAAACTGAATATAGAAGCAAGTGGAAATGACACTTTTTTATATCCGCTTTATTCGGGTAGATTGACGCACAATCCTGGTTCAGGAATAGATTACTATGATGATCCTGCGGATGGTGGAGATGATAATGTGGGACTTTATCCACGAGGATGGGGAACAACAATGCAATTTATGTCTTATTACAATGATAATTACGGTTTGTATTTTGGATACCACGATCCGGATGCTTCTATTAAATATTTTGGTGTAAAAAACGCTAATTCAGGTATAAAAATAGAGTGTAGATACCCTTCCCCGAATAGAACCATTGCAGGAAATGATTGGAATTTACCCGGAGTTTTTGAATTGGATTTATACGATGGAAATTGGTATGAAGCAGCTAAGATATACAGAGAATGGGTTTCAACTTCATCAAATTATTGGCCACAAAACAGTACGAAACGGAACACTAGACAACATAGTATCGGAGATATTGGTGTTTGGCTTTCGACTTATATCTCAGAGACCACTATGTCACTAATGGAAAGTTATATCCAGACTGCTGTTAGCTTTTTTGATGTTCCGGTTGGAGTCCACGCTTATGAATGGAACTACAAGGAATTTGATCATTTTTATCCTGATTATTTCCCTGAAAGAACTGGATTTCCCGGATTAGTAAGTAATATTCAAACTAATAATCCTGGCTCGGTAATAATGCCATATACTAACGGTAGAATGTGGGATACCGGAGTTGGTGGCAATGATCCCGGTGACCCTGCTGCAGCAACTTATTACAACAATGATGGACAGCCCGATGCTGCCAAAAAATCAGATGGTTCTGAATATACCCAAACATTCAAAAGTAATATATTTGCTGTTATGTGTTCTGACCAAACCGGCTGGCAAAATGTGATGTTAGATGCGGAAGATCAAATCACCAAATCAAGTAGAATTGGAGCTAAAGCTATATATATGGATATGGTAACTGCTTCAGGACCCGCTCAATGTATGGATGCTTCTCACGGACACACGCTTGGTGGAGGTTCATTTTGGAAGGAAGGCTACTCTGATATGTTGAATAGTATCCACAATACAGTACCTGATGATGTATTTATTACTACGGAAGGAGGTTGCGATTTTATAGCTGATCAAGTGGATGCTTTTATGATACAGGGTTGGACTACGGACAATCAAGTTCCTGCCTGGCAGGCGGTTTATACCGGCAAAGTTCAACTATTCGGCACAAAGACGGGAGGTAGCCAATACGGCAATCAACAATTTTATGCAAAGCTAGGGCAAGGATATATTTTCGGAGTACAAACAGGAAGACAATATATATGGCTTGCTATTAATCCAAATTCCAGCCCTAATAAATCAATGGCATCTCATTTTGTAAAAAGACTCAGCAGAATGAGATACAAACTTAGAGATTTTGTTTCTTACGGTGAAATGAAAAAGCCCTTGGATTTAACAGGTGATATTCCTGATTTGACCTATCATGTATTTGATTGGGGGGGACACAAAGGATATGTTGATGTAACTTATCCTGCTGTACAAAATTCGGTTTGGCAAAACGGAGATAGTGTCGTTGTATCATTGATAAATGCATTACTTCCCGATGTTCCGAATGTAATTGATGATAGTATTAGTGTTTCGTTTAGTTTCAACGGTGCGGATTATGGTTTAGCAGGTGCTTTGGCTGTGACAGAAATAATGGAAACATCGGAGGGCAACACATTTTACATGCCGAATTCATTTACTCTTGATGTAGATATTCCTTCCATTACACCAAAGGCATATTTAATCAGACCGGCATCGGATTTAGGCAATGTATATTACGTTTCAACTACGGGAAATGACGCAAATACAGGCACAAGTGAAGCCCAAGCTTGGAGAACAATAGGTTATGCTGCGTCAAGTTCCAGTCCTGTGCAAGCTGGGGATATCGTCTATATAAAAGCCGGTAATTATGGTGCTGAAAATATTGATTTCCAAAAATCTGGAACAGCAGAATTGCCTATTCTTTTTGAAGGATATCAAAATACTCCCGGTGATAATCCCAATACCAATCATTCATTTGGAGATGCGCTTAATGCGACAGTAATGCCGTTGCTTGACGGTGGTAACAGGGCAACTGGAGGAGGAGCATTTGAATTAAATTATAATTATTTTGTTTCCTTAAAAAATATCCAGATTACAAATTACAATTACGGTATTTACACATACGGATCTTCAAACTTGACCTTTGATAATATCATAATAACCGAATTGGGTGATGTGAGTGCTTCTTATGACGGTACGGGATTTAGCCTAAATAAAAACAATGATGGTGATTTTGGTGAATATAACACCGTAAAGAATTGTTTTGTGGAAAACGCAGCTGCCGAAGGATATTCTTTTGACGGAAATTATAATAAGATTGAAAATAGCAAGGTGTATTGCAATGAAAACACCGATAGTGCTGCGATGGATTATTATATTGTTTTTGGAGGTAATTACAACAAAATAGAAAACTGTTACGCGGAAAGAATTGGAGTTTTGGATCACGATGGTCATGGAATCGGATTTAAGGAAGATTGCGAATACAATACAGTAAAAAACAGTACATCTAAGAATCTCGGCGAAGGATTTTATGTCAGGTACAGAGCTTGTAAGTTCAATACTTTTGAGAACTGTAAGGCATATGACTTGAATGGATTTGCTGTAAGAGATGGTGCAAGCAATAATACTTTCAGAAATTGTGAGGCTATTGACAACGAGAGTGCTGTTCTGTTTTTTGATACCGATGAAGATGGTGGCGCACAATATACAGGTAGAAACAATGTTTTTGAAAATTGTATTTTCCGCAACACAACCGAAAATGTCATAGATTTCTTTTATTATGAATTGGAATCCATTTGCGATAATAATACTTTTAAGAATTGTGTGATCGACGGTGGTGATTATTTGTTCAATTGCGACAGAAGCAATCAAGACAATAAATTGGTGAATTGCATAGTGACCAATGTCACTCATTATTCACGTACCGCATATAATCAGGACAACAGTTACACGCTAAATGTGCTATTAGAAAATACTGACTTTTACAATAACGGATTCGCAACACCTTCGGGAACGAACATAACTACTTTTGACCCTCAATTTGTAAATATCGCCAATCACGATTATCACCTTCAAAGCTCTTCACAATGCATCAATGCAGGCAATACCGACGAGAGTCCTGATGCAGACAAAGAAGGTAATCCTCGCCCATTGATGAATGCGTCCGATTTGGGAGCTTATGAATTCGGTATTTATTGGGTAGGATTCAAGGGCAATTATTGGAGAAATGCCGCAAATTGGTCAAATAATCAGATACCTACATCTACTGACAAAGTGACGATTCCTTCACCAAAATATTACTACAACAGACCGGAAGTACACGACAATTCACAGGTAAAAACCCTATATATGAATGTCAATGGACAGATGATGATACAGGATAATGTGGTATTTGATGTATTGGAGTGATTGATTTGAATATTGGATAAAAAGTAAGATAAAACTTTAGTATAAATTACAATATGATGAAAAAAGAGGCTTTTAAAAATTTGGAAAATTTAGGTAATAAGTACATAGAAGAACATTTATCTAAAAATTTTAATAATAAAGATTTAGAAGAAAATTGGTAGGAAGGTCTAAAGTTTTTTTTTGATAAATCATTTGCAAGAGGCAAAAGAGATAAATTATCACACGAATATTTAAAATTTACACTAAAGGTATTAGAAGAGAAGTTTTCCATTAATGACAATAATTT
>Ga0256831_1000195_pt1 | contig 32234 bp, 24 predicted proteins | sample 132544metaG_FD_189087 | JGI IMG/M metagenome (GOLD analysis project Ga0256831, IMG submission 189087) | Hydrothermal vent microbial communities from Lau Basin, Pacific Ocean - 132-544 | ecosystem: Environmental > Aquatic > Marine > Hydrothermal vents | place: Pacific Ocean: Lau Basin | collected...
GAATAGTCCTATAATACATATTACAAACATATAAAAACTGAAAATCATGTTAAATAAATTCTTAAAATTATTATTAATAGAGTTAATTATTTCGATTGGAATCACTTATGCACAAACAGGGCGTGAGGATGGCTCAAGATACGGACACGGTAAAGACAGCATTAGGTGTTTGAAAAACCTATCGTTGTATAATGAGTACTACAAACAAAAGAACTTTCCCGATGCATTAGTCTATTGGGAACAAGTATTTGATGAGTGTCCAAAGGCTACTTCAAACATTTATTCTCATGGCGAAAAAATGTACAAAGCTTTGTTGGCAAAAGAGAAAGGTTCTGTAAAAAGAGAAGAGTATTACAATAAGCTGATGAGTATCTATGACCAGCGTATAAAGTATTTCGGCAACTCTAAAAAATATCCGGCATCATATATTATGGGGAAAAAGGGTATGGCAATGCTTACGTATAAAAAAGATGATAAAGAGGTTATCCATGAAGCATCTGAACTAATAAATAAAGCCATCAAGGAAAGAGGTGTGAAAACACAAGCTGCTGTTATCATTACATTCATGACCAATACTGTTACCAGGTATAAAGATGGAGATATTGACGAGATGATGGTTGTTGACAACTACAATACCGCATCAAGTATTATCACACAAAAAATTGCGGTAGCCAAAGGTAACAAGAAGATTGAATATGAGGGGTTCAAAAAAAGAATAGACAAGTTATTCGCAAACAGTGGAGCTGCAAGTTGTGAAAACATTTCAAAAATATTTGGGCCTCAATTAGATGAACATGCCAAAGACCTAGAGTGGTTGAAACGTACAAACCATCTGCTTGTTAGGGGGGGGTGCGATGAGACTCAGTTATTCTTTAACACCTCTGAGCTGCTTTATAAGATTGAGCCTTCATCATCGTCAGCGTATGGTTTATTCAAAATGAATTTGGAGACAAATAATATTGAGAAGGCAAAACAGTATCTGAAAGAAGCTATTGAAATGGAAGAAGATCCAGGTGCTAAAGCTAAATTCTATACTAAGCTTGCTTTACTATCTCTCTCCGAAAAGAAATATCAGGAGGTTAAATCCATTTCATTAAAAGCTATCAAATTAAAACCTGATTGTGGAACAGCTTACATACTTATTGGCAAAGCATATGCTGCATCGGCTAACACTTATGGTAAAAATGCATTTGAACATAGTACCGTCTATTGGGCTGCTGTTGATAAATTTGTAAAAGCAAAACGAGTAGATCCAACTAAAGGGGAAGAGGCTAATAATTTAATTAACATCTACTCGGCTCACTTCCCAAATAAAGAGGAGATATTTTTCCAAAAAGAGGTAGCTATCAGTGCTCCATATAAAATTGGCGGATGGATTAACGAAACTACAAAGGTTCGTGAAAGGAAATAGATTTTGAAACCTCATTTAACATACAAGAGAATCAATATACTTGAAACAGCAAGCCTTTTATTAGTGCTTGCTGTATCTGTTTTTTTGTTTTCGTGTAAGTCAAACAATCCAGAAGACATTAAAGCTCTGACCGAAAAACAGGATGAGCCCTCCATCACCATTGAAAATCTCGAAACAACAATACTCGATTCAGGACTTGTAATACACCGGCTGATTTCTCCCCTTGTATTAAAATACAGTAACGCAGAAGAACCTTTTGACGACTTCCCCAAAGGATTGCTTTTCCTGTCGTATAGTAAAACAGGGCAGGTTAAATCCCAAATAAAATGTAATAATGCCCGCTATATTGATAAAACCAAACTTTGGGAACTAAATAATAATGTTGAAGCAATTAATACAAAGGGTGAGATATTAAATACTGAGCAGCTATTTTGGGATATGGGTAAAAAACTTATATATACCGACAAGCATGTTAAGATTACTACAAAAACCAACACTTCAAACGGAATAGGGTTCGAGTCAAAAGAAAATATGTCGAACTACACAATTAAAAAATATACAGGAACATTTAATATTGAAGATTAGAATAACTCTCTACTTATAAATGGACGAACTCACAATCATTATCTTTGCACTAATATTCTCTGCTTTTTTTTCAGGGTGCGAGATGGCGTACATTTCGTCCAACAAACTACTTATTGAACTAAACAAAAAGAAGTTTCCTTTTCTGGGAAAGATAATCGACCGGTTTATAAAAAATCCATCAGTATTTATTACTACACTACTTATTGGCAATAATGTGGCGTTGGTAGTTTACGGTTTACAAATGGCTAAACTAATAGAGCCTGAATTAAGAGTCTTTATTGTTTCTGATACAATTGTATTACTTCTGCAAACAATTATCTCCACAATTATCATTCTTGTTACAGCCGAGTTTTTACCAAAAACGCTTTTCCGCATAAACCCTATTCTAGTTCTAAACCTTTTCGCCCTACCCCTCTCATTCTTCTACATCCTATTTTACCCAATAAGTATTACAACAATTTTTATCTCCAGATTGATAATGAAGAGTATTGCAGGAATAAACCTTACGCCACAAAAGGATGCACTCCCATTTGGAAAAGTTGACCTCGCTAATCTACTCTCGCAACACGAAAAAAAGAGCAAACAATCAACAGATATGCCGCAGGAGGTAAAACTGCTGAAAAACGCTATAGACTTCTCTAAAATAAAGATACGCGAATGTATTGTTCCCCGAACAGACATAATTACCATCGAAATTAATGAAACACTGAAAGAACTTCAGAACAAATTTGTTGAAACAGGTTACTCGAAAATATTGGTTTACAAACAAAATATTGACAATATCATTGGCTATATCCATGTATCTCAAATGTTCAAAAACCCTAAACAGCTTAAAAATATTATCAGCCCTATATCTATTGTACCCGAATCGATGTCGGCACACTCTCTGTTAAAACAGTTTACTGATGAAAATAAAAGTATTGCGCTAGTTGTAGATGAATTTGGAGGTACTGCCGGAATTATTTCTCTCGAAGATATACTAGAAGAGATTTTTGGTGAGATAGATGATGAGCATGACACAACAGACCATATTGAAGTAAAGATAAGTGAAACAGAATATAAATTCTCAGGTAGACTGGAGATTGACTACATTAATGAAAAGTATAATATTAAGCTGCCGGAGATGGAAAATTATGAAACAATAGCAGGAATGATTCTCTACTATTTTCAATCTATACCAAAAATAAATGACGAAATTATCATTGAATCTTTCTCTATTAAGGTACTTGAAGCTACAAATTCGAAGATTGACTTGGTGAAAATCACTCTACTATCTCCTGATTAATAAACCACTACTGTTATTTATAACAATATTTTATCAAACTAAAAAAGGAACCTTTATACATAACTTTTTTTTGTATATTCGTACCCTGAAAATTCAAGCATATTTATATAATAATTATCATACAATGGCAACGTTACAGAAAATTAGAACCAAAGCAGGAGTATTAGTAGCTGTATTTATTGGGTTTGCACTTTTAGCATTCATCTTTACAGGTTTTTTTAAGTCGGGCAAATCAATGTTTAAGGGCTCACAACAGGAGGTGGCAGTAATAAGCGGCACGTCAATATCAATACAGGAATATCAGGCAAAATTAGACGAACAGGAAGAGTTTGTGAAACTACAGTCAGGTCGCTCTTCACTGGATGAGCAGGAGACAGCCAAGGTTAAAGATCAAGTATGGAGACAATTGATTTTTGAAACTATAATCAATAAGAAGGCTGAGGACTTAGGTCTTACCGTCTCTTCTGAAGAGCTTCTATCAATGATAACAGGGAGAGATGTTCATCCTATCATTCGTCAGATATTCACTAACCCTCAAACAGGAGTTTTTGATCAAGCTCAACTTATCAATTTCCTTAAACAGAAAGACAATGATCCTAAATCAAGTTTCTTCTGGAATTATATAGAGAAACAAATTATCAACGAAAGAGTGAATGAGAAATATATCTCTCTACTAAAAAAAGGAATGTATGTAACTACCTCTCAAAGTAACATGGAGGCCAAAGCAAAATTACGTAAAGTAGATTTTGACTTCATTGCTAAACGATACACTTCAATTCCTGATAGTACAGTAAGCATCTCTGATGCTGAGATTGAGAACTATTATCGTAAGAACATAACAAATTTCCAACAGGACGAGACTCGCGACATTGAGTATGTATCTTTCCCGGTAAAGCCTTCAGAGGAAGATAAATTAATGGCAAAGGAGTGGATTACCAATGCAATGGAAGTATTTGGCTCTAAAGATACAGACCCTACTCAATATGTAAAGATGAACTCTGATCAACCATACGAAGATCGCTATCTTAAGTCCAATCAATTAAGTCCTAAACTTCAGGATTTCATAAAAGGAGCTAAAATCAACGATCTGTACGGACCATATCTGAAGAATGAGGCCTACACTCTCTCACGTCTTGTAGATATTAAACCTATGCCTGACTCTATTAAAGCACGACATATATTGATAAGAACAGGTGCTTCAAAAGAGGAGTTAAATGCAAAAGCCGATAGTCTGATTAACCTGATTAACAACAATGGTAACTTTGCAACAATTGCCAGAGCTAACTCCGAGGATCCGGGTTCTGCTATTAACGGTGGCGATTTAGGTTGGTTTAAAGATGGTGCAATGGTTAAGGAATTTAATGATGCCTGTTTTAATGGTAAAAAAGGTGACATTGTAAAAGTTGAAACTCAATTTGGTGTTCACATCATCAACATTCAGGATAAAGGAACGCCAACCACAAAATACAAGATTGCCACATTAGTAAGAGATATTACTTACAGTTCAAAAACATATCAGAATGTATATTCAGACGCAACAAAATTTGCAGCACTGAACAACACCCCTGAAAAATTCAACAAAACTATCGAAGATGAGAATCTGGTTAAGAGATACGGGCGCGGAATTAAAACTACCGACAGAAATATCGGTTCGCTTAAATCACCAAGAACACTTATAAGATGGGCTTTTGAAAATGAGATTGGAAGCACATCTCCAATTTATGAATTTGGCGACGAATTTGTGATTGCTGTACTTACCGGTAAAACAGAAAAAGGAGATGCTCCTCTGTCTGTTGTTAAAAATCAAATTAAAAGAGAACTTTTAAAAGACAAAAAGGCTGAGATTATCATTGCTGATCTGAAAAATAAAGAGAAAGACATTTCAGATATCCAACAGCTAGCCGGCAAGCTTGATGTTAATGTTCAGAAAGCTGAAGGCATAAGTTTTGCCGACCAACAGGTTGCAGGTGCCGGTATTGAGCCAAGCCTTGTTGCTCTGGCCACTAACAGCAAAACAGGTGAAATATCTGTTCCTGTAAAAGGTATCAACAATGTGTTTGTTGTAAAAGTAACAAACGAATCAACTGTAGAGGTTAACCCTGAGCAGGAGAAGAATCAATTACAACAAAGCATAAACTATAAGGTTGACTACAGTATCTTCGAATCATTAAAGAACGAAGCTGAAGTAACTGATAACCGTATAAGGTTTTTTTAAGAAAAATTTTAAAAAAAAGCGATACTCATTAACGGGTATCGCTTTTTTTTGTCTAAAGCAACTGACCGCTACACGATTACACCCTCCATCTCCGTAACAGAAAACAGAAACAACCATCTGTAAAATTTATCTTTTTGGATAACTTTTGATTGTTAATAAGATTTTTGATGCCTCTATTTCAGCCCTTTAACCTGTTGAAACGGACAACTTTCGCACTTTGCAAAAGAAAAAAGTTTGCCCAAAAAATTATCTATAGCTATATTGCACATAGCAAAGAAGAAGAAATCTACTATAGCTAATATACAATTTATCAACCTATTAACAGAAAACAACACCATGACAGTAAAAACCATCGACCTTAAATCTGATAAGATGAAAAAAGTGTACGCCCACGATGAGGCATTTGACTCTTCTCTGGAATATTTTCAAGGAGATGAATTGGCCGCTCGTGTATGGTTAAATAAGTACGCTTTAAAAGACGAAGACGGGATCTATGAATTAAACCCGGACGATATGCATTGGCGGTTGGCTCGTGAAATTGCAAGGATAGAGAGTAAGTACCCCAACCCCCTGTCAGTTGAGGAGTTGTATGGTCTGTTTGAGAAATTCAAATATATTGTACCCCAGGGAGGTCCAATGTCAGGCATTGGAAACAATCAGCAGGTTGCCTCTCTGTCAAACTGCTTTGTAATAGGTAATGATGGAATTGCCGATTCTTACGGTGGTGTGATGAAAATAGATCAGGAGCAAGTACAACTGATGAAGCGCCGTGGTGGTGTTGGCCATGACCTTTCACACATACGACCTAAAGGATCGCCGGTAAAAAACTCAGCTATCACATCCACAGGTATTGTTCCATTTATGGAGCGTTACAGCAACTCAACACGTGAGGTAGCACAAGACGGACGCCGTGGAGCATTAATGCTAAGTGTGTCGATAAAGCATCCCGACTCGGAGCAGTTTATCGATGCCAAGATGGAGCAGGGCAAAGTTACCGGAGCAAATGTATCAGTTAAGATTGATGATGAGTTCATGGAGAGCGTTACTGAAAAAAAGCCATACAACCAACAATACCCTATCGACTCAAAAAACCCTAAGGTAAAGAGACAAACAGATGCCGGAAATCTGTGGAATAAGATAGTTTACAATGCATGGAAATCAGCTGAACCGGGCATACTATTTTGGGATACAATCATCCGCGAGTCGGTACCTGATTGTTATGCTGATCTTGGTTACCGCACTGTATCGACTAATCCATGTGGTGAGATACCTCTCTGTCCATATGACAGTTGCCGCCTTATCGCAATCAACCTCTTCTCTCATGTTGAAAATCCATTTACTGACAAGGCAAAATTTAATTTCAAGCTATTTAAGAAGAATGCCGGATACGCACAACGTATCATGGATGATATCATCGACCTCGAACTGGAAAAAATTGATGCTATAATTGAAAAGATCAACTCTGACCCTGAGCCTGAAACTGTAAAACGTGTTGAAGTTGAACTTTGGGAGAATATCAGAAAAAAAGCCATTGAAGGTCGTCGTACCGGTGTTGGCATCACTGCCGAAGGTGATATGCTGGCCGCATTAGGTCTCCGATACGGAAGTGATATTGCAACCAGTTTCTCCGTTGAAGTACACAAAACTCTGGCACTGGCCGCCTACAGGTCTTCTGTAACAATGGCTCAAGAGCGTGGCGCTTTTCCAATTTATGACTTTGAAAAAGAGGTAAGCAATCCATTTATCAACCGACTATTTGAGGCTGACAAATCGCTTGAGGCCGACATGAAAAAGTATGGAAGAAGAAATATTGCACTTTTAACTATTGCTCCTACCGGAACAACAAGTTTAATGACCCAAACAAGTTCAGGTATCGAACCGGTATTCCTTCCCGTGTACAAACGTCGCCGAAAAGTTAACCCTAATGACCCTAAGGTAAAGGTTGATTTTATTGATGAAGTGGGTGATCACTGGGAAGAGTACGTTGTTTTCCATCACAAGTTTGTAACTTGGATGCAGGCCAATAATTATGATGTGACAAAGCAGTACTCTCAGGAGGAGATTGATGAGATGGTGAAAAAATCGCCATATTACAATGCTACATCAAACGATGTAAACTGGCTGAACAAAGTTCGTATGCAAGGATTAATTCAGAAATGGATTGATCACTCCATTAGTGTAACAATAAACCTGCCTGAAGATGCAACTGAAAAGTTGGTTGGCGAGCTCTACGTTGAAGCATGGAAAAGCGGATGTAAAGGAGTTACGGTTTATCGTGACGGTAGTCGCTCAGGTGTTCTTATCGCCAACGACAAGAGTGAAGAGAATGAAGATAATGAAGATAACAAGTTTCCGCATAAACGTCCGCAGGTATTAAAGGCTGATGTTGTACGATTCCAAAATAACAAAGTAAAATGGATCGCTTTTGTAGGATTGATAGGGGGTAAACCTTATGAGATTTTTACCGGATTAGCTGACGACGAGGACGGTATTTTACTCCCAAAAACCGTTTCGAGTGGTAAAATTATTAAAAACCGTGACAAAGATGGCATAAGCCGATACGATTTCCAATACACTAACAAACGGGGGTACAAAACTACTATTGAGGGTTTATCGCACAAGTTTGAGAAGGAGTTTTGGAACTATGCAAAACTTATCTCAGGAGTGTTGCGTCATGGTATGCCTATCGAAGATGTACTGAATCTGGTTTCAGGTCTGCAACTCGACAGTGAGTCAATTAACACATGGAAAAACGGTGTTGAGCGAGCTTTAAAAAAGTATATTCCAAACGGAACAAAAGCTAAAAAAGGACACTGCGAGAGTTGTGGCTCCGACAGCCTGATATATCAGGAGGGTTGCCTGATTTGCACAAGCTGTGGTGCTTCAAAATGCGGATAAAACATCAAACACCCTTATAATGGGGAACTACTTAATTTGGAAAATGAAAAAGCCGGTAACAGATGTTATCGGCTTTTCTGTTTAAAATAAAATATTTATTATCATTTAACAATTCCAGATACAATATACCTTATTCATAGAGATACATTTTCTTATCTTTGCAAAAAAAATAACTATGTCAGATAATAAAGTTCGTGTGCGATTTGCACCCAGCCCAACAGGGCCGTTACATATAGGTGGTGTCAGAACCGCCCTTTTCAACTACCTTTTTGCAAAAAAGAATAACGGCCAGTTCATCCTACGTATTGAAGACACTGATCAGACCAGATATGTTCCGGGAGCAGAAGAGTATATTATTGAAGCTCTCGAGTGGTGCGGGCTGGAATTTGACGAAAAGCCGGGTACAAGCTGTGGCTTTGGCCCCTATCGCCAATCGGAGAGAAAGGATATTTACAAAACATTTGCTAACAAGCTAATAGAATCAGGACATGCCTACTATGCCTTTGACACTGCCGAGGAACTGGATGCTAAAAGAGGTAAGTTTGAGAAGCAAAAGAGAGTATTCACATACAATGCTCAATCCAGAGTGGTAATGAGAAACTCACTATCGCTACCCGAGGATAAAGTGAAGGAGCTGTTAAAAGGTGACTTTGTAATTCGCTTTAAAATGCCCGACAGTGAGGATATAGAGGAGGTAGATATGATAAGGGATAGAGTGGTTTTTAATACTCGCGACCTCGATGACAAGGTGTTGTTTAAATCAGACGGCATGCCTACATATCATCTGGCAAATATTGTTGATGATCATTTTATGAAGATTTCATATGTTATTCGTGGTGAGGAGTGGCTCCCCTCTCTCCCACTACACATACTGCTTTACCGGGCTTTAGGATGGGACTCTCCCCGCTTTGCCCACCTACCGTTAATACTTAAACCAACAGGCAAAGGTAAACTTAGTAAACGCGATGGCGACAAAGCAGGATTCCCTGTCTTCCCTCTTAAATGGAAAGATCCAAAGACAGGTAAAACAGCCTCAGGCTATCGTGAAGAGGGGTACTTTCCAGAAGCATTTATTAATATGTTGTCGATGCTGGGGTGGAATCCGGGAACAGAGCAGGAAATTTTCACTCTTGAGGAGTTGACTCAACTATTCTCACTCGACAGAGTTAACAAGTCGGGAGCAAGATTTGATCCGGAAAAGGCTAAGTGGTTCAATCAGCAGCATCTGTTACAAAAAACGAACAAGGAGCTGGCTTCACTCTTTAAGGAGGAACTTACAGAGAGGGGGATCGAGGCAACTGATGAATACACCGAAAAAGTTGTGGCGTTAGTAAAAGATAGGGTTGCTTTTGTAAAGGAGATTTGGGATCAGGCGAGCATGTTTTTCATTGCTCCCGATAGCTACGACCCAAAGGTGGTCAAGAAACGCTGGAAAGGGGATGTGCCGGCTTTCATGGGTGAACTGACTAGCCACCTGCAAAATGTAGATGGTTGGAAAGGAGATATGATTAAAGAGACAATCACTCAACTTATCGAAACCAAAGGTCTTGGATTCGGGCTGGTGATGAATGCGCTCAGGCTGGCTCTTGTGGGCGGTGGTTTTGGCTCTGACCTGATGACTATTGCTGAGATGATTGGGAAGAGTGAAACAATCGAACGAATAAAAACTGCTGTTGAGAAGATTGCAGTTTAGCAGACATACAATATAGTTTTAGTGACAGGGTGGCTTTTTTTAAAGAAAGCCACCCCATCAGCAGTCGTTAGATTCTGACTCGGAATTTAATGTTGTTACACCTGATAATTTTATTGAGTTCCTAGGGATGGAAGGTTGAACACCTATCGGTGTTCTCTTCTCTATTTTGACATTTCAATTCCGTATGTTTCACATACGACTATTTTTGTTCAACCCTTTTCAAGGGTTGCTTCTGGTATTCAGTGGTAGCCATTACATTTCTACAACCCAACTCCAAAACAATACATCTCTCCACCCTGTCAGCAGTCGTTAGACTCTGACAGCGGTGCATGGACGAAAATAATGTTGCTATCAATACCGCTGACAGGGTCTCTGACCACTGTCAGGGTTCAGTTATGTTTATCCTATCTACCTTTTTTTAACTACTCTATTGAAACCATCTTCTTTCGACTTGCCCATATTTACTTAATTAGGCAACTTGACTTGCCTAATTATGCCTAATTAGGCAAGTCAGGTTGCCTAATTAGGAATTTTACCATACCTTTGTTAAAAATTTCAGGACATGAATACCCAATGGATTAAACGATTTTATGAAGAATCAGAAGAGATACTGCTCCAAAAAGGCAAAGTCTTTGTTCTATTTGGTCCTCGCAGAGTTGGCAAAACGATGTTGATTGAAAAGCTAATCTCACAATTTAATGGTAGTATCTATTCAGGCACAGGTGACAACTTCGATTTGCATGAGATTCTATCATCACAGAGTTTACAGAAGATAAAATCAGCACTGGGGAGATACGATCTGATATTTATTGATGAGGCACAACTGATACCAAACATCGGTTATTCAATAAAACTACTAATCGACAATATGCCGGAAAAGATTATAATCCTTACCGGCTCTTCCTCCTTTGATTTGTCAGGACAGGTGGGAGAACCTTTAACAGGCCGTCAAAAGCAGAAGAAACTTTTTCCGGTTTCTATAGTTGAATTAAAGAAACAGTATGGGGGTATGTTTATATTTGAACATCTCGAAGATTTTTTGATTTTTGGCACATACCCTGAAGTGTTAACACAAGACAGTATTATTGATAAGAAAGAGTATCTGCTATCTATCCGAGACTCATACCTTTTGAAGGATATTTTCACACTAAAGGAGCTGAAGTATCAGAATAAGATATTTGACCTATTGCGCTTACTGGCCTTTCAAATAGGGCATGAAGTTTCGATGAATGAGTTAGCTAGCAGTCTAGGTATTGCAAAACAGAGTGTAGACAGGTATCTCTCTTTACTTGAGAAAGCATTTATAATAAAACGACTTGGGGGATTTTCACGAAATCTGAGGAATGAGATAACCAAGTCGTCACGCTACTACTTTTTTGATAATGGTGTGCGAAACGCAATTATCAACAATTTTAACTCCAGAAACAACCGAAACGACATAGGTATGTTATGGGAGAATTTCATGGTAATGGAACGATTAAAAAAACAGGAGTATCAGCGATTATTTTCTAACAACTATTTTTGGAGAACTTATGACCAGAAAGAGATTGACCTAATTGAAGAGAGAAACGGGAAACTTTACGCATTCGAATTCAAACACGGCAAAAAATCAAAAGAGCCCAAACAGTGGAGGAGTGCGTACCCTGACTCGGAGTTTAATATTGTTACACCGGACAATTTTCTTGAATTTCTATAGGGATAGGAGGTTGAACACCTTTCGGTGTTCTCTTCTCTCTTTTTAAATTTCAATTCCGTATGTTTCACATACGGCTATTTTTATTCAACCCTTTTCAAGGGTTAAGATAGCATACAGGCAATTCTTTGGTGTATTTTCTGTATTTGTAAAGAGTCACTATTTTCTATCTTTAAAGAAACCGCGAAGCGGTGAAACAAAAATAGCCATAGGTGAAACCTATGGCTAAACGAATCATAAACTCACTCAACCCGTGATAACGGGTTGAACATCATCCTGCGTGAAAGTAGCATTTCCACAGGTTACCCATAACGGCTATTTATCCTTTCAACTATCCCAGCAAAGACCTTACAATATTTGAAATTACTTTACCATCGGCTCTGCCGGCAAGTTTTTTAGAGACTAGCCCCATCACTCTGCCCATATCCTTCATTGAGGCAGCTCCTACCTGAGCAATCACCTCTTTAACGGCTGCCTCTACCTCCTCACGAGTCAAAGGCTCCGGAAGGAAATGATTAAGCACTTTAATCTCTGACAACTCCTTCTCAGCAAGTTCAATTCGTCCCTGCTGCTCATAAATCACAGCCACATCATGACGCTGCTTTACCATCTTCTGCATTACTTTAACAGCTGCTTCTTCGCTAACTTCACCTGAACTACCTTTTGCTGATCGTAGTTCAAGCAACTCTTTTTTAATAGCTCTAAGTGTCTCTAAAGAGACTTTATCACGGGCTTTCATGGCCGTTTTTATCTCGTCTGTTATTCTATCTATAAAATCCATAATTCTCTTTTTCTAAAAATATTAATACTGAACCTATGAAGTCCCGGTTCACTAATCCACATTATCGTGCAGATAGGGGTTATTCTTTCTGATTACGATACCTTTTTCGGGATCATCAGAGAGGGAGAATCTACTTACCTGCTCATCAACACTCTTGTTCTGTTGCTTATCCTTGTTAATTGGAATCCCCCTACGTTTGTAAGCGGGAACATTCTCCATCTGTTCAATCATTCTCTCATCTTCAATCTCCTCGGGGGATAGTGAGGATAGCGACGATGGGATGGCTGCTGCAGGGTTATAACTTCCTCTTTCGGCAGGTATATCATCCCTTGGGAGAGTATCTCTTTCAGCTTTTTTAATAACCGGATTATAGAGCTCGTCAATCATCTCTTTTTTCTTCACTCTCTCCAACTCCATATTGAAAGTGTATGTACCTCCAACCTCAGGCGCATCAGTCAGTGGATTAACCTTCACCTCTTCCTCCTCTACTGGTACAGGAGCATTTTCCTCAATAACCTCCCCATCGAGTGAGAAACGCTGAACTTCTGGTTGTGTCTCCGGTGCCGAATTCTTCTCATCAGTATACTCATACCCAAACCCTGTGGCAATAATTGTAACATTAACCATACTCCCCAGGTCAGAGTCAATGCCGGTACCCCAAATAATGGATGCATTATTACCTATAATCGCCTGTACAAAATCTGTTACCTCACCAACCTCATCCATGGTAATCTCCTCCTTACCGGAAGTGATATTCAGCAGAACATTTTGTACCCCTGAAATATCATAGTTGTTTAGCAACGGCGAATCCAATGCAGCCTGAATAGCATCAATAGCTCTTTTATCACCCTCGGCAGATGCTGATCCCATAATTGCAACTCCACTATCCTTCATCACCGTTTCCACATCGGCAAAGTCAACATTAATATAGCCATGAACAGTAATTATCTCGGCAATACCTTTGGCAGCTGTGGCAAGCACATCATCAGCTTTTGAGAAAGCATTTGAAAGCTTCAGATCACCGTACATCTGTCTCAGTTTCTCATTATTGATTATAAGCAGTGCATCAACATGCTTCTTAATCTCACTAATACCCTCCAGAGCCTGAGTTATTCTTCTCTCCCCCTCAAAACGAAAAGGGATAGTGACGATACCAACTGTAAGTATACCCCTTTCGTGAGCTGCTTTAGCTATGATAGGTGCTGCACCGGTACCTGTACCACCGCCCATTCCAGCAGTAACAAACACCATCTTGGTATTATCCTCTAATACAGAAATAATACTATCAAGATTTTCAATTGCGGACTGCTTGCCCGTCTCGGGTTTATTCCCTGCTCCGCGTCCCTCGGTAAGTGTTTCACCCAACTGTATCTTAACCGGTACGGGGCTGTTATCCAAAGCCTGAAGATCAGTATTACACACCACAAAGTTAACATCCTTAATACCTTTGTTAAACATGTAATTAACAGCATTCCCTCCTCCTCCACCTACTCCGATAACCTTAATTATCGAAGATCTTTCGGTAGGAATCTCAAAATTCATCAAATCTTCTTCCATTGGTATTTATTTTACTGTCTTTTAACTGATAGCTTTTCAGATATTACTCATATTCATTGCCAGTAATCGAAAGCTCTTTATCATTAACAAACCTCTTAACATTTGAACCATTTAACCATGCAGTCCTATAACCATAAAACTCTTTAGCACTCTAGCCATTTATTAATTTACATCTCAGCATCCTTATCGTCGAACATTGAAACAATAGAGTTTTTCATTCCATCAAACATCCCGTCAAAGAGACTTCCTGTTGCCTCTTCACTCTTTGCCTTAGCTTTTTTACCTCCTCTTCCCCAATGTCGTTTCACCTCTTTCGGTCTGCTTTCTCCACTGCTTTGCAATGTTGGTTCAAGACCTCCAAACAACTCCGGCTCGCATATTGAGCTTGTCTGCTTTTTCATGGCACTCATCAACAATCCTATACTTGTGGCATACATTGGTAGATTGGCACTTTCAGGGATAGAACCGACAAGAAATCTGTCTGGTACTCCGATACGAACATCAAGTGCAGTACGAAACTTTATCAAATCAGAGATATCTCTCAGCAGAGCACCTCCACCTGTAACCACAATACCGGCACCCAGCTTATCATAAAATCCGGATCTTTCAACTTGCATGAGAACCAGATCGATTATCTCCTCCATCCTTGCCTGAATAATATACGACAAGCTTCGGAAAGAAATCTCTTTAGGCTCCCACCCGTCAAGACCGGGGATTGAAACAACCTTATCTTCTCGTTCACGCTCACCAATAGCAGCACCAAACTGAACCTTCAGTGTCTCAGCCTGTTTGTAAAGAATTGAGCATCCACTTTTTATATCAGATGTAATTACATTTCCACCAAAAGGGATAACAGCAGTGTGGCGAATTATCCCATCATAAAAAACCGCCACATCGGTAGTACCGCCACCTATATCAACCAAAACCACACCTGCCTCCTTCTCATCATCAGTAAGCACACTGTGCGACGAAGCGAGAGGTTCAAGTATTAGTCCCTGTAACTCCAAGTCAACTCTCTTAATACACTTCTCTATATTTTTCACTGAAGCTATCCGACCCAACACAATATGAAAGTTACCCTCCAAACGGCGGCCGGACATTCCAACCGGCTGTTTCACTCCGGTTTCGTTATCCACAACATAATCCTGAGGTATAACGTGCATTATCTTCTCCCCTGCCTCGATAAGCATTTTGTAGTTATCGAGTGATAGTTGTTCCACATCATTTTGTGTAATCTCCGGATTGTCGGTAATAAACCGTGACACCGTATTTTGCAGGCTTCGGATATGCTGACCGGCAATTCCAACATAAACTTTCTCAAGCTTAACATTCAGATTCTTCTCAACTTTAGTCAATACATCCTGAATGGCTGATGTGGTCTCTTCGATATTAAGCACAACACCACGCTTCACTCCTGTTGATGGCACACCTTCCATCCCTAGCAACTCCATCTTTCCGTCTTCGGTTTTGCGCCCAACAACAGCAACAATCTTTGTAGTACCAATATCAATAGCAGCAATTAAGTTCGATTCAGCAATCATAATTATTCCACTTTAGAGCAAACTATCTGCCCATTATATTTTAAACTTACTTTTCTATACAAATTCCACTCTCTCGCATCCCATCCATTTTGATACAATGCTTTGAGATTTCTGAATTTAACAGCCATATTGTCAATAGTCCCAAACTCAATAAGATGGTCTCCTACTCTGGGGGCAAGAACAAACTCACCCTTGCTATCCACATATATCTGTTCAATCTGCGACCTCCAAAAAAGGTCACTATTAATATACTGTGCCAAATCAAACAGGTCATCTCCATTTTTCAATTTGTCGATATGACCGTTAGCCACCAAAACATGAGCTGTATGCTTTAGTGAGATAGGCATTTTCAATCCCTCCCTATCGAGATAATAGGATTTATTTGAACCGTTAAACACTCTCAACATCGGAACTTTCTGCTCAACTTCAACACGCAACACGCCTCCCAGAGTGTAGTAAACCTCACAATTATCTATGGCAGGATGCTTTTCAAAAAACATCTCCATATCCTCAGTATTGATTTCATCTGTCAAGCGACCAAGAATGCCCGGATATCTCTCCAGTGTCAAAGCACGAATCTCATCAGCAGTGATAAACCTATTGGTCACACTATCACTTATTTCAGAACGTACCTCCCTGCATACAACCCCAGCCCTATCCACAGAAACAAAAGCCATCATCACAGGAAAATAGAGTCCCAGAATACCTAATCCCAATATTTGATATAATCTCCTCATATTAATACAAACTACACCGCTTAAAAATAGTTCTTTTACACTCTTTCAGTTTCATTTACAACTATTTTTTATTAACAATTTATTCAAAACAGTTTATAACTTTATAAATTCTCTGATTTTTTCATCCAAATCAGGCACAAGCTGGTCAACATCTCCGGCTCCCATAGTAAGTAATACATCGGGTTTATCTTTCATAATCATATTAAACAACGACTCTTCATCACACAAAATCGCACTGCTATTTTTCATCTGTTTTTTAATCAATTCGGAGCTAACACCCTTTATCGGCAGCTCTCTTGCCGGATATATATCCAACAGGAAAACCTGATCAACCATATCTAGAGCCTTTGCAAACTCAGCTGCAAAATCTTTTGTTCTACTGTAAAGGTGTGGCTGAAAAACAGCAGCTATTCTCTTCTCAGGATAGATTGCTTTCACCGAATTCACCGTAGCTTTAATCTCTTCCGGGTGATGAGCATAATCATCAATAAAAATAAAATTATCACTTTTGATTATATATTCGAACCTGCGGCGAATACCCATAAATGAAGCCAGACCGGCTTTCAGTTCATCCTCAGTTACCCCTCCGATTAGTGCCAAGGCAGAAGCTGCGATAGCATTCTCAACATTTAACAGTCCGGGTATGCCAAGCTTCAACTCCTCAATCTTTCCAAACGGACTATTCAGGTCGAAATGGTACAGGCCGTCAACAAGCCGAATGTTTGAAGCGTAAAAATCTGACTCCTCCTGCATAGAGTAGAAGAACCTCACTGAATCTTCAGGAGGTGTAAGCTTGCCAATACCCTTTTTCAGAATCAATGTTCCCCCCGGACGTGTTAGCCCAACAAACTCATTAAAGCTCTTCTTCAACTCACTCTCATTGCCATAGACATCAAGATGATCAGCATCGATTGATGTGATTACCGACATATATGGGGTGAGATGCAGGAAAGACCTGTCGTACTCATCAGCCTCCAAAACAACGTAGGGCGATTTACCTGAATGCAGAAAGTTGGTATTGTAATTATTAGATATTCCACCAAGAAAAGCGGTACAGCCAATTTTTGAATTTGTGTAGATGTGAGCTGTAAGAGTTGAAATTGTTGTCTTCCCATGCGTACCGGCCACACAAACTGCATTCCAGCTTTTAGAAATCATTCCCAGCACTTCGGCTCTCTTTTTTATATCGAAACCCATTTCGCGAAAATATGTAAGCTCAGAATGTTTTTCAGGAACTGCCGGAGTGTAAACAACCAATGTATCTTCAGGCAGAAAACACTGTTCAATCAGCCACTCCACATCCTCAAGGTAATGGATAGTCATACCTTCACTTTCTAACTTCACAGTTAATTGCGACGGAGTCCTATCATACCCAAACACAGCAACTCCCTGACGATAAAAAAACCGCGCCAGGGCACTCATTCCGATACCACCGATGCCAACAAAAAAGACCTGTTTCAGATACTTAAAATCCATATCTCTCTATTTACTTATTACTTATTACTTATTACTTCCTACATCCTACCTCCAATACCTCTTGCGCTATATTTTTGGCTGCATCAGGACGGGCATGTTTTAGAATATGCTTACTCAACCGACTCATCATTTCGCTATCGTTTAGCAACTCCAATGCCTTTTCAATCAATATATCTTTGTCATCATCTTTAACCAACAGTGCTGCGTTGTCATCAACCATAACTTTGGCATTCTTTGTCTGATGGTCTTCGGCCACATTTGGACTAGGGATAAAAATCACCGGCTTTCCGGCTACAGCCAACTCCGACACCGACAAAGCTCCGGCACGTGAGATAACCACATCAGCTACGGTGTATGCCATATCCATTCTTTTAATGAAAGGTTGAATCTTCACATTTTTAACATCACCGGCACCACTTTTCATCTCTTCGAAATAGAAATTACCCGTTTGCCACAGCAACTGAACATCATCAGGGAGCCCTTTCACTCCTGACAAAATACCATCATTAACCGAACGAGCTCCTAGACTTCCACCTATTACCAGTATGCTCTTTTTTGAACTATCCAAACCAAAATACTCAACAGCCTCACTCCGTTCAACCTTAGTCATAATATCCTGACGTACCGGATTACCTGTAATCACAATTTTACCGGCAGGAAAAAACCTCTCCATGGCAGGATAAGCAACACATATTCGTTTAGCCTTTTTGGCCAAAATCTTATTTGTAATTCCCGGATATGAGTTTTGCTCCTGCAGCAAACATGGAACTCTGGAATTGGATGCCACCCTGAGAACAGGTCCGCTGGCATAACCTCCCACACCAATAGCAACATCAGGCTTGAAATTCTTAACAACCCTCTTTGCCTGAATTATCCCGGCAATCAGCTTAAACGGGAATAACAGATTCTTAGCTGTCAGCTTACGCTGCAATCCGGCAACCGTAAGCCCTATTATTTTATATCCTGCAGCCGGCACCTTCTCCATCTCCATTTTCCCTTTCGCTCCCACAAAAAGAATCTCAATCTCTGGGTCAATACTTTTCAAGGCATTAGCAATTGCTATTGCCGGAAAAATATGACCTCCTGTACCACCTCCACTAATTATGACTCTCATCAGTTAAAAATTGATTTGGTATAAAATATCAACCGCTCTATCTATAATTACCCTAAACATCTACCACTTCAGGCTTTTCATTCGACTGCTCCTTATCTTCGAGATTAGACTTACTAACACTCAAAATCATCCCTAGTGCCAAACAGGAGAATAGTATTGAAGTACCTCCCATACTAACCAACGGCAGAGTCTGCCCCGTTACAGGAAACATTCCTACTGCTACTCCCATATTTATTATTGCCTGAAGAACTAAAGTCATAGTAAGCCCCATAACCAACAGAGCCGGGAAGACCCTGTTGCTAGACCGTACAATCACTCCTGCCCTGAATAGCAAAATCATGTATGCCAACAAAACAATCATCCCACCAAACATGCCAAACTCCTCGATAATGATAGCGTAAACAAAATCGCTGTAGGGATGAGGCAAGAAATATCGTTGCACACTATTACCCGGTCCTTTGCCGAAGAAACCTCCGTTTGCAATTGCCAACTCAGATTTTGAGGCCTGATAGTCATGTGAGTCACTCTTGGTGGCATCCCCCTTATCCCGGAAATGCTCAACCCTCCCCCTCCACGTCATCAACCGGCCACACCCGGGCCACTTACGTGGGATATGGGGAGCTAACAACAGCAGAATAACCAATGCTCCAATAGCCAGACCTCCGGTAGAGGCAAGAAACTTAAACGGCACCCTACCGATAAACATCAGAACCATACTTGCAAAACCAATCAGGATAGCTGTAGAGAGGTCTTCGGTAAATATCAAACCTACAACTCCAACAACAGGCAAAAGGAGTCGGCGGAGATAGACCCTACGTGTAATCTTAACATCCTGATGCCGGGCAAGTTCTTTGGCAAGAAAAATCATCAAAGCAATCTTAGCAAACTCAGAAGGTTGAAAAGTTAAATTCACAATAGGTAGGGTAATCCAACGATTTGCACTATTAATATTCGTACCTGAAAAGAGTGCTATAAACAGAAGTGCAATCGCTAGCATCAAAATAATAAACGCCAGACGACCAAACCATTTATAGGGTATCTTATGCACAAAAACAATAATAGTTACGCCAAACAGCAGAAACATAGCGTGCCTCACCAGATAGTAAACCGCATTTCCGGCATGGTGCTTTGACGCCAGGTTTCCGGTAGCACTATAGATTACCATCATAGAGATAACAGACAACCCTGCTATTACATACCAGATTATCTTGTCGCCCTTAAAATATCTTTGCAAAAACTCTTCCATCACAATTTCCTTACAGTATCTTTAAACAGTATACCCCGGTGCTCATAATTATTAAAAAGGTCGAAACTGGCACATGCAGGAGAGAGCAGAACAACATCGTTAATCTCACCCACCATGTATGCTGATTTTACGGCATCCTTCATTGAGCTTGTCTCGATTATTTCGTGTACTATACCTTTAAAATAGTTCGCCAGCTTTTTATTATCTCTGCCCATGCAGATAAGAACCTTCACCTTTTTGCGCACAATATCCTCCAGCTCAGCGTAGTCGTTACCTTTATCTGTACCACCGGCAATCCAAATCACAGGATTATCCATACACTCAAGAGCATACCAGGTAGAGTTGACATTGGTAGCTTTAGAGTCGTTGATAAATTTAATACCACGAACGGTAGCGACTTTTTCAAGCCGATGCTCAACCCCTTTAAAGCTTATCAGGCTATCGCGGATAATCTTCTTTCGAATCTTAATAACATGGGACACTATCCCGGCTGCCATAGAGTTATAGATGTTATGGCGTCCCTTTAAAGAAAGCTCATGTGCAAAAAGGCTCATAGATTCATTTTTATAATTAATTACAATTTTATCATCTTCTAAATATGCTCCCTCACTCACTCTGATTTTTAATGAAAACGGCAGTTTACAACTCACAATACTTCTCTCCTCCATCTCAGCAACTACATTTTTATCATCGGCACAGTAGAGAAACTTATCCCCCTCTGCCATGTTTTGCACCACTCTGAACTTTGAGTTGATGTAGTTCTGCATCTCATGTCCATACCTGTCGAGATGGTCGGGGGTAATATTCAGGATGATTGCGATATCAGCCTTAAAACTGAACATCCCATCCAACTGAAAACTACTCAGCTCCAAAACCCACCACTCAGGCTCAACACCCTGTGCAACCTGCCTGGCAAAACTAACACCCACATTACCTGCCATTCCCACGTTTAACCCTGCCTCAGTTAAAATATGATGAATAAGCATTGTGGTAGTTGTTTTACCATTGCTACCTGTAACACAAATCGTCTTTCCTTTGGCATACCTTCCGGCAAACTCAATCTCTGAGATAACCGGAATACCTCTACTTTTCAACTTCACAATAAGAGGGACATCATCGGGTATACCCGGACTCTTAACCACCTCATCAGCCATTAATACTTTAATCTCCGAATGTCCCCGTTGTTCAAACTCAACGCCACACTCTTTCAACTCATCGAGGAAGTGAGGCTTTATCTCCCCCATATCGGAGACAAAAACCTGCAAGCCATTTTGCATAGCAAGCATAGCCGCACCAATGCCGCTCTCCCCTGCTCCCAATATGACTAACCTCTTTTTCATCTAATATATGCCCCCTCTAACTCCCCCCAAGGGAGAGAAAATTAAAAGACTAATTATTTTACAATTTTCTCTATCATATCTCCTCACATATTCCTGTAACTAATACACCTCTCTTATTCTCATTCTATCTTCACCTCCATATTCCGATTCTCAGGACTCTGCAATCATTCAGCTTTTGCCTTTTTACTTTCTACTTTTTACTTTTTACTTTTTACTTTTTACTTTTGCCTTTTTACTTTTGCCTTTTACCTTCCTTCTTCCTACCTTACCTTCAACGTTACCAATGTAATTACGGCCAGTACGATACCAATAATCCAAAAGCGTGTTACTATTTTCGACTCGGTATATCCTTTTATCTGATAGTGATGATGAAGCGGCGCCATCCTGAATATCCGCCTCCCCTCACCAAATTTCTTTCGTGTATATTTAAACCATCCCACCTGCATCATTACAGAGACATTTTCAACAAAAAATATCCCGCACAATATTGGTATCAAAAGCTCTATCCTAATCATTATTGCAAAAACAGCAATTATTCCACCGAGAGTAAGACTACCTGTATCGCCCATAAACACTTGAGCCGGGAATGAATTATACCACAGAAACCCCACCGTTGCACCTATGAATGCACCAATAAAAATCACAAGCTCTTCGGAGAATGGGATGTAGAGAATATGCAGATAGTTGGCATAGATAATATTACCCGAGAGATAGGCGAAAATTCCGAGGGTAGTAGCAATAATTGCCGACGTTCCCGTGGCGAGACCATCGAGGCCATCAGTGATATTTGCACCATTGGACACTGCGATAATGATAAAAATTACTGCCAGTACAAAAATTATCCATCCATATTTTTTAGCACTGTCGCCCATAAAGCCTAGTACCGATGAGTAATCAAATTTATTATTCTTAAAAAACGGTACTGTTGTAATTGCCCCCTTTATCTCACGCATCACCGGACGCTCGGTGATTTCGCCCTGCCTATTTTCAACCTGAATACTCTGTCCCGGGACTCTCTCCCTTATCACAACATCATCGCTAAGATAGAGTGTCAGGCCAACAATTAACCCCAGACCTATCTGGCCGGCAATTTTAAATCTTCCTGCAAGACCCTTTTTATCTTTCTTAAATACTTTAATATAGTCGTCAATAAAACCAATTGTGCCTAACCAAAGGGTAGTGATAATCATCAGAATGATATATACATTTTCGAGTTTGGCAAAGAGTATTGTGGGAATCAGAATTGCACCAATAATTATCAGACCACCCATTGTGGGTGTTCCCTTCTTCTCGTACTGACCTTCAAGTCCAAGGTCGCGTACTACCTCTCCAATTTGCTGGCGCTGAAGTGACCGAATAATCACCTTGCCAAAAACAGTAGCAAAAAGCAGCGAAAAGATGATAGCCATACTTGCTCTGAAAGAGATATACTGAAACATCCCTGCCCCCGGAAAATTCAGTTCTGATAAGTATTGAAACAGATAGTAAAGCATAGTTATTTATTTTTGTGCAAATATTTCTTTTACAATTTCTCTATCGTCAAAATGGGTTCTTTTACCCTTCACCTCCTGATAGGTCTCGTGACCTTTCCCGGCAATCAGAATGATATCTCCAGCCCGTGCAACCATACAAGCGGTCTTAATGGCTTCCTTACGGTTAGTTATTGAAATAACCTTGATGCGCTCTTTAAAGGTAACCCCCTCCATCATATCCTCAATTATCTGCTCCGGCTCTTCACTCCGAGGATTATCGGAAGTGAGGATAACTTTCGAGCTGCCTTTAACCGCCTCGGCAGCCATAACCGGACGTTTACTCATATCCCTGTCGCCACCTGCCCCCACAACGGTAATCAGTTGCTGGTCGAAACTTCTTATCTGATTTATTGTGTCGATAACATTTTTAAGAGCATCGGGAGTGTGAGCATAATCAACAACAGCCGTCTTACCATCGTCCGAACGTATTGTCTCAAACCTACCATCAACCGACTGAAGTTTACTTAGGGCAACAAGTACATCTCCTTTTTCGAAACCTAAAGTTCGTGCAGCACCATAAACAGCCATAAGGTTTTGCGCATTAAAAAACCCCACAAATGTTGTCCACACCTCCTGCCCATCAATAATGAGCTGCATACCTTCAAACATACTTTCGATAATGCGCCCTTTGAAGTCGGCCATATCGCGAACAGAGTAGGTGTAAACAGAGGCCTTGGTATTCTGAACCATTACAGCTCCGTTCTTGTCATCGGCATTCACAAGAGCAAAAGCCTTTTTATTGAGCCCGTCGAAGAATACTTTTTTAGCAGTGATGTATGCCTTAAATGTTTTGTGATAGTCGAGATGGTCGTGAGTTATATTTGTAAAGATACCCCCGGCAAATGTGAGTCCGCTGATTCGTTTCTGATGAATAGCATGTGAGCTAACCTCCATGAAACAGTAGGAGCATCCTTCGTCAACCATCTGTTTCATCATACGGTTTAGCGTTACTGCGTCGGGGGTTGTATGGGTAGCCTTAATCTCTTTTCCATCGATAAAATTTGCAACAGTAGAGAAGAGCCCTGTCTTGTTACCCAGCAGCCGGCTCATTTCGTACAGAAGTGTTGCAATGGTTGTTTTTCCGTTAGTACCTGTTACACCAACCAGCTTCAGCTTCTCCGACGGATTGTCATAAAAGATAGAAGCCATCTGCCCCAATGCCTCCGATGAGTTCTCAACCTGTAAACTGATGCAATCATCAGGAATAACCTCAGGCATCACCTCACAAACTACAGCTTTACAGCCGGCTTCGAAAACACCTTTTATGTATTGGTGGCCGTCTGTTTGAGTCCCTTTAATAGCAACAAAAACACTATTTATTCCGGCCTCTCTTGAGTCAAAAATAATCTCAGAGACTACCGGGTCTACAGCTCCTTTTGAGGAGATAACCTTTACCGCTGATAATATATGTGACAATTTATACTCCATTAGCCCATCCTTAAAGTTATAGTCTTACCCTTCCTGAATCTACCTCCCGGTGTCAGCGATTGGTGACTCACCCTACCTGCACCCCTGACATTTACTTTCAGTCCTGCATTTTCAAGGACACAAACAGCATCCTTTGCTCCCATACCTCTCACGTCAGGCACCAGACCTCTCGGTATAATTTTAGGTCGCAACAGAATATCGTACTCACGAGCCCTTGTTGACAACCACTCAGAATCAACATCTTTATTCTTAATATTTATCTTTATATCATCGAATACCGCCAGCAACTCCTCTTTTTTACCCCCTTTAGAGTATGGCATACTGTTGGACGCCTCTATCTCAAGGTCTTCGGCAATCTCCTGCCGGTCGAAACTCTGAGCATACACTCTGTCGGATATTCCTTTAAAAACAGTACCTGCCACCACATTGGCATAATAGACATTTTTAGATGGTGCATTAACCACAACAATGCAGCTATAGACGGGTTTGTCTGCCGGAAAGTAACCCACAAAAGTACCCTGATACTCTACTCTGTTTTTATGATATCCGCTTGTACCACTCGCTATCTGTGCAGTACCGGTTTTCCCGGCAATTTTATATTTATCACTTTTTATATTTGTGGCAGTTCCGCGTTCCACAACTCCCATCAATACTTCATGAACTTTCTCAACTGTACTTTTTGAGCATATTGAGGGATTTAGTACCTGCGGCTCAAATCTCTTAACCACATCACCATGGTCGCGTATCTCCTTTACAAACATAGGTTTTACCTTAACCCCATTATTGGCTATTGCATTGTAAAAAGTTAAAATTTGCAAAGGTGTCATCTGCACCTCATATCCTATAGACATCCAGGGGAGAGATACTCCTGACCAGTACTTCTCGCCGGGGAATCGAAATACAGGAGCGCCTTCACCGGCGATATCCAGCTCAAGAGGTTTGTTCAGCCCCATGGAGAATATTCTCTCAACATATTTTGCCTGATTACTTTTATAGTTATCGTAAATCATCCTTGAGATACCGATATTTGATGATTTCTCAAATGCCTCACGAACGGTAATTTTTCCAAGGCCACCATGATGACTATCTCTCATTATCCGGTCGTAATATCTGTAAGTTCCATTTCCGGCATCAATAGTATCGTCGAGTGTTACCACTCCATCTTCGAGGGCAACTATCATTGATGCAAGTTTAAATGTAGAGCCGGGCTCTGTTGCATCACCCACTGCAAAGTTGTACGCCTCAGAGTATTTACCTGATGATGTACGCATCAGGTTTGCAATAGCTTTAATCTCTCCTGTTTGCACCTCCATCAGCACAGCTACGCCGTAACGAGCCTCCTGCTTTTCAAGCTGTCTGAGCAGAGCATTCTCCGTCATATCCTGCAACTCTACATTTATGGTAGTTATAATATCTTTCCCGTCAATGGAAGGAATCTCCTCGCGGTTAATCCAACGACCGGCAATTTTAGTGTATGTTCCGGCTCCGTTTACTCCCCTCAGATACTTCTCGTAGGCTTTTTCCAAACCGGCTTTACCTCCCAACTCTTTATTTCCGTAAATAGAGCCAATAGTTCGTGAAGCCAGCAGTCCGAATGGTTTCTCACGGCTATCGAACTGCTCTACAATAAAGCCACCAACGTTTTTCCCTAGATTAAAAAATGGAAACTGTTTAACTTTCTGAAGTTCGGTGTAGGAGATTTTCTTTCTGTTAACGAGGTAGTATCGCTTACCTGCCCTTCTTGCTTTTTTCAAGTTATTAAGGTATGTCTGTGATGATTTATCCCTAAAGAACTTTGACAAATGATTAGCGAGGCTTCTCACGTTTTTATTGAATACACCCTGCGTTAGTCCTCCCGCAAGCATATCCATGTGAATACGGTAACTAGGAACAGAGCAGGCAAACTCCCTGCCATCATCAGAGAGGATATTTCCTCTGTTGGCAACTATCTCTTTCTTCATCGATTTAAGCACAGCAATCTTCTTCTTCAGCTCTCCCCCTTTAACATACTGCAAATTAAATATACTCATAATAACGAATACAGCCACGGCAAAGACTAAGATGTAAAGAACACCAAAACGCAAAATTATATTTTTCTTTCTATCCATTACTTGTTATTCCGGTACATATAAAACTCTCGGAGGCTCAGTCAGCTCATTCAACTCAACTCCCCTGGCTCTCATCCTCTCCAGCACTTCGCTCTGTTTGCTCATCGACATCAGGTCGGATGATGTTGTAACGGCCTCGTACCTTAACTCCTTAACCTCACGGTTCAGCATGTAAAGCTCATTTTGTAATCTCTCAACGGTGTAGTGATTACTGATATAAAGAAATCCCAATGCTACCCCGAGAAAAATAAAATATATCTGACCGGTAAACAGCTTTTTGGTAAGCAACCTACCATTCATAACATCCTTAAAGGTCACCGTTTTAAGCTCCTGCAACTCTTCGCTGGAATTCACAAAATCCTTAAATTGAAATAACTTTTTCATATCCTCTCTGCTACTCTAAGTTTTGCACTTCGTGCTCTGTTATTTCTACCAATCTCATCATCCGAAGGAACAATTACCTTTCTGTTTATGGCTCTAAGCGGAACATCCGCATTTCCATAAATATCAGTTATCACCTCCGAGCTTTTGAATCCACCTGTTTTAATAAAATTTTTCACCAGCCTGTCCTCAAGGCTGTGATAGGATATAATAACCAGTCGACCACTCTTTTTTAGTAGTGCCGGACATTGTGCCAACGTCTCCTCTAATACTGCCATCTCTTGGTTCACCTCAATGCGAAGTGCCTGAAAAACTTTTGCCAAAAATTTTGAAATATCCTTTTTAGGAGCAATCTTTTCGGCCACCCCCTTTAAATCATCTGTATACCTAAACGGGTTGTTCAGCCGTTGTGAAGTTATCTCTCTTACAAGTCTTCCTGCATTTTTTATCTCTCCGTACACCGAGAAGATTCGTTTCAAGTCACTCGCCTCATAGTTGTTCAGAACAGCGGCAGCATCCTTTATTGCAGAGCTATTCATTCGCATATCCAAAGATCCTTTGAAACGAAAGGAGAATCCTCTTTCGGCAACATCAAAATGGTGAGACGAAACTCCCAAGTCACCTAAGATACCATCGACCTCCTCAATATTCAGATATCTCAAAAAGTTTGTCAGATATCTGAAGTTATGCTTAACAAAAATAACTCTTGGGTCGTCGGGTCTATTTTCATGGGCATCCTCATCCTGGTCAAAAACAATCAGTTTACCATCTCCAATACGTTTAAGTATCTCGCGACTATGACCTCCTCCTCCGAATGTAAGGTCAACATACACTCCTTCGGGCTGTATTTCAAGTCCGTCTACTGACTCCTTCAACAAAACAGGTATGTGGTATTGTTCGCCCATTGCATTATTAACTAATCCGGTTTAACACCGTCGCTATTTCCCAAAATCCTCTCTGCCAACTGCCCTAGCTCATCCGGTTCAACATCCAAAGAATTAAACTCGTTATCGTCCCATATTTCAATATGACTGTCTACACCAACAAGAACAACTTCGCCGCCAACTCCTATCTGCTCCTTCAGCCTTCGGGGAATTAATATCCTTCCATTGGAATCGAAACTCACCTCAGCCAATCCTTTAAAGAAGGCTCTGATAAATTTATTGTGATCACGATTGTATGTATTCAGCTTAGCTCTTATCTTCTCCAGCTCTCCCTCCCACTGGTTAAACGGAGTTAAAACAAGGCAGTTCTCAAACAGGTCTTTACGCACAACAAAGCGGTCGCTTCCGTTGGTCACCATTATCTTTTTAAATGGTGATGGAAGCACTATCCGTCCTTTAGCATCGAGCTTACATGAAAAGTCACCAATGAAGGCTGCCATAATATTTCTATTTATCAAAAGGTAAAAGTAGTGATTATTTAAACCACAACCAACCATTTTACACCACTTTATCCCACTTGTTGAAAACTTTTTTCTAAAAAAGAGTGGTCATACTCCTTTTTTCAGAAATAAAACAGGTGCATTTAAGTTTTTTTTTCTATACTTGATATCATCAATAAAAATGATTGTTTTAATCATCTGAAGATGCAAAAAAATGACAACACCAGATACCAAAAAGTTTATAGATATTGACAATGTATTTGCATCAAAAAATCCTAAGATGTACAAGTACATCCCTAAATTCCTGCTCTCTTTCCTGAAGCAAATTGTTCATCAAGAGGGGATAAACGATTTTATAAACCGCAACAAACACAAGCAAGGGCTTGACTTTGCAGAGGCCATAGCAGAAGAGTTTTCGGGAAGCTACTCCTCATCAGGGCTGGAGAATATACCATTGGACAATCGCTATATCTTTGCAGCCAACCATCCTCTGGGAGGTTTAGACGGTATGGTATTTTTAACTGAAGTTGGCAAGAGATTCCCTAAGGTTCTGTTTCCGGTTAATGATATCCTTCTGAATCTTACAAACTTGAAGTCTCATTTTGTACCTATCAATAAGCATGGTGCACAAGGACGTGAAGCAGCCAGACTGTTAGAGGAGGCTTACGCTTCAGACAATCAGATACTGATGTTTCCGGCAGGGTTGGTAAGCAGAAAGATTGATGGTAAGATAACTGACCTTGAGTGGAAACGAAACTTCATTAAGAAGGCAATACAACACAAACGAGATATTATTCCGGTATACATATCAGGGCAAAACAGCAACTTCTTTTACAACCTTGCTAATTTCAGAAAGAGGCTGGGAATTAAATTAAATATCGAGATGCTGTTTTTACCAAAGGAGCTTTTCAAAAGTATTAACAAAGAGATAACACTGAAATTCGGGCAGCCGGTTAAATGGGAAGAACTTAACAATGGTTTGAAACCACAAGAGTGGGCTCAAAAAATCAAGGAACTAACCTATAACCTGACAAAAAACAATTAACTTTGTATTTAAACATTTAAACATATGAATAAGTCAAAGCCTGTAATACAACCCTTTCCTAAAAAGGAGATTTTGTCTGAACTTACAGATAACCTGTTTGTACGATACACAAACAAAGGGAACAACAAGATATATGACTTTACTGCTCATGACGCACCAACTCTGATGCAGGAGGTAGGGAGGCTTAGGGAAATTACCTTCAGGTTGGCAGGAGGTGGCACCGGCAAGCCGGCTGACATTGACGATTACGATATGGCAAAGACACCATACCGTCAGTTGATAGTCTGGGATCCCGATGAGCAGGAGATACTTGGGGGTTATCGTTACCTATTGGGAAATAACCTGCCTAAAAATGATAAAGGCGAAGTTGTTTTGGCAACATCACGCCTGTTCCATCTTTCAGATAAATTCATAAATGAGGTATTGCCTCACACCATCGAGCTGGGTCGTTCATTCGTGCAACCTCAGTATCAGTCGAGTAAAGCAGGTGCTAAGAGTCTGTTTGCTCTTGATAACCTTTGGGACGGATTAGGCACACTGATAATTCACTACCCCGAAATGAAATATTTTTTCGGCAAAGTAACTATGTACACACACTTCAATCAGGAGGCAAGAGATTACATTCTTGGTTTTATGAAGATCTATTTCAGAGACAAAGAGAATTTGGTATATCCTCATTCACCCGTTAAGATATCATTCACTAACGATCAGTTGAAAGAGATTTTCTCAGAAAACAGTTTTGAAGAGGACTACAAAATATTGAGTAAAAAAGTTCGTGAACTAGGCGAGAACATACCACCTCTGATAAATGCCTATATGGGACTGTCGCCATCAATGAGAACTTTTGGAACTGCCATCAACGATCGTTTTGGCGATGTTGAAGAGACAGGCATTATCATAACGATAAAAGATCTCTACTCACAAAAGGTTGGCAGACATGTTTCGTCTTACAAGAAAAAGGAGTAATCACATAAATGATTATGACAACTGACAAGATGTATGATTTGGTAGTAATTGGCAGTGGACCTGCCGGGTTTGCAGCTGCCTCAAGAGCTCTCGACTTTGGGATGGACGTATGCCTCATTGAAGGTACCAACCTTGGTGGAACAGGTATAATTAACGGAGTTCTCACATCCAAAACTATGTATGAGCTTTCGATGGATTACTCAGTAGCCGCTAGAATTGACAGGGGTTACAGAGCCGGAAATCTGACTGTAAATTACAATGAGGTAAAGAAAACCATCGTTCAGGCTGCCAAGGAAAAACAATACCAAATGCTCAGTCAGATTGAGTCATACTCACCCGACAAACACGCTAATGGTTCAGTAATACTAGAGAAAGGTTGGGCAAATTTCATTGATGGACATTCTGTAAAGATAACAGGTGGCGAGAGTGGTAATAAAATTATCAGAGGCGAAAATTTCATTGTAGCTACAGGATCGAGGCCACGTCAATACCCGGGGCTTGAAGTTGACGGAAAACGGATTATCACCTCTGACCACATACTTGATTTAGAGAAGTTCCCCGAGAGAATGCTCATTCTCGGCTCGGGAATAATCGGTTGTGAATTTGCCACTATCTTCTCAAATTTTAAACAGACGGAGGTACACCTGCTAGACAGGGCGAAGCGTGTACTGCCCTATGAAGATAACGATGTAAGTGATTTTGTCTCTGACAGTCTGGAGAAGAACGGAGTGATAATTCACCACACAGCAACATTAAGAGAGATAAAAAAACATGACAACTATCTAGAAGTGATTCTTGATTACGAAAGTGGTAACAGCAAGGTGTTTGAGGTTGATGTTGCACTTGTTGCAATCGGCAGAGAGCTTAACACTGACAACTTAGGTCTGGACAAGATTGGAATTACATCAAAAGGTAACGGCTCAATCTCAATTGGTGATGACTGTATTCTGAAAAATGACAAAGATATCTGTAACGTATATGCTGCAGGAGACATTACCGGACATATGCAACTATACAGCATTGCCGAATATCAGGGAAGGCTGGCAGTAGAGAAAATTACTGATTCACCAATATATTTGGCAGACTACTCACACATGTCGACACTAATGTTTTTCAAACCCGAAGTGGCAGCCGTTGGTGCAAACGAGAAGATTCTTAGGGCAAAGAAGATACCGTACAAGGCGGCATACTACTCAAATAAACTGGTAAACCGTGCCGTGGCTATGAGAAGTACCGGTGGTTTTGTAAAGATACTTGTTAGTGGTGATGAGAAACAGGATATTCTGGGCATGCGGGCTGCCGGACCACAGGCGTCATCGTTTATTGTTGCTGTTGCTCACCTGATAAGTAAAGGTTCAAGCCTACAGGAAGCACTAAAAATTTTCTATCCTCACCCCAGTTTGCCTGAGGGTATACAAGAGTGTTTACGATCGCTCAGTAACAGGTCTATTTACAAGCCAAAGGCCTTCCCAAATCTCATTAACATCAGAGAGTGGAAACCGGAATAGATAAATAGTGTGTCCTTTTCGGTTATTCTTAATACATCCGATTGACAACCATTACTCAGTGTTTTTGTCACAATTTTTGCATCCGTAAAAATATGCGCAAAAAAATATTATATTTTACTTTTTATACCCGGGGCTTCACCCCGGGCTATTAGTATGTCGGGCATGGTAATAGGCTGGCGAGGTGTAAGTCCTCGTACGTGCCGAGTTGATAGGAAACGTTAGCGATTGGCAATGGTGTTGTGGGTGACTGCAAATCAGAAAGAAGCCATTAGCAAATTTGAAGTCCTGACGAACAGAAATCTGATATAAG
>Ga0256831_1000196_pt1 | contig 32229 bp, 28 predicted proteins | sample 132544metaG_FD_189087 | JGI IMG/M metagenome (GOLD analysis project Ga0256831, IMG submission 189087) | Hydrothermal vent microbial communities from Lau Basin, Pacific Ocean - 132-544 | ecosystem: Environmental > Aquatic > Marine > Hydrothermal vents | place: Pacific Ocean: Lau Basin | collected...
TTATAATCTAAAAAATATTATTTAAAATCATTCTAAAAGATAAAAAAAGATTAATTTTGAATACGAAAAAAATCAGTAGAATGATTATCAATAAAGACACTAAGATTTCAAAAATATTAAAGGAATATCCGGCAGCCATGACGGTGATTGCCAATATACAACCCAAGTTTAAAAAATTGGAAAATCCCATTTTACGACGAAGTTTAGCTACCCGTGTTTCGGTAAAGGATGCAGCACGCATAGGGAACATGCCGGTTAACGAGTTTTTAAAATCTTTAGAAGAAGCCGGCTTTCCGGTTGAATATAGCCCAACCGGTACCGAGGAGCAAGCGAAAGAAAATTTATTGCCGCCGGATTTTTCTGATAAGGAAATTGTTACTTTTGATGCCCGTCCGGTGATTAATGAAGGTAAGGATCCCTTTGGTTATATCAATAAAATAGCTAAAAATCTCAAACCTAATCAGGTTTTGTTAATCATTAATGATTTTGAGCCCATTCCACTAATTGATTATTTAATAGGGAAAAATTTTGTGCATTGGTTAACCCAAGACCAAGAAGGAAACTATTTGAGTTACTTTAAGTTGAATTGTCAAAAACCCGGTTTATTAAAACGTTTGTTTGGTTCTAAAAATGTGCCTTGTCGCTACCATGACGTTCGTCAAGAGAAACAAGAAAAAAAACAACAACAGGTCAAGGATGAACATTTACAAACATCTTTGGCTGATTTTAACCATATCCAAAGTAAATATGCCGGCAACTTAAAAGAAATAGATGTCCGGCATTTGGAAATGCCACTGCCTATGCAAACCATTTTAGAAAATTTAACGCAATTGAAACCGGACGAGGCTCTCTTTGTCCGGCACAAACGTTTACCGCAATTTTTGTTGCCAGAGCTAAAAAAACGTGATTTTTCGTATGTCGCAAAAGAAATAGATCCAGACAATGTGCATTTAATTATATATAAACAATTATAAAACTTTTAGTTATGGCAAAAAATTTACATACTGACAACGCACCTGATATCAGCACCGTCAAGCCACATTTTTTATTTGCAGCCATTGGTTTTTTTGTTTTGGGTGTTTTATTGGTCTTTTCTACCCCCTATTTTTTTAGTGTTTATTACGACCATCATTTGTTGGCGGTTACACATACGGCCGTATTGGGTTGGCTGATGATGCTTATTTTCGGGTCTTTATATCAGCTGATTCCGGTTATTTTTGATACGGCTTTATACAGCGAAAAACTGGCCAAATTTACTTTTTGGCTAACCGCTTTCAGTATTTCATTTTTGGTTTATACTTTCTGGATGGGCGATTATACTACTTTATTGCCCTATGCAGCTACCGCTATGTATTTGTCCTTGTTTTTCTTTGTTTTTAACATCATGATGAGTTATAAAAATGCCCGTATTAAAAATTTTAAATCACTTTTTATATTGGCAGCTGTTTTTTGGCTTTTGCTCACCGAAACAGAAGGCTTGTTAATGGTGTTCAATTTTAAATATAATTTTTATTCAGCCTCACATCTTTATCATTTGCATGGACATGCTATCATGGGATTGGTGGGTTTTTTCCTGATGATGATATTTGGTGTAGGCACCACTTTAATCCCCATGTTTTTAATTTCACATCATTTGAATGAAAAATTGCTTAAAAAATCTTTTTATTTGCTTAATATTGGCTTGGCAGGTTTGATGCTTTCCAAATACTTTTTTAGTTTCCAACTTCTGATTATCTTATTTTGGTTGATGATAATAGCCGGAATTATTTATTATTTCCGCTATATTTATGATTCATATAAGCACCGGATGAAAAAAATATTGGATGTAGGGATGAAGTACACCATGCTTTCCCTGGTATTTTTAAGCTTGCCGGTAATGCTTAGTTTAATAATGATTTTTATGCCGCAATTAGGTTTACAAACTTATGCCGAAACTATTATTCTTTTATTCGGTATGAGTATGATTTTCGGTTTTTTTACCACTATTGCTTTAGGTCAAACTTATAAAACATTGCCTTTTATTATTTGGTTGGAAAAATATCAAAAATTGGTGGGCAAATACCATACGCCTTTGCCGCGTGAATTATATTCGGAAAAAATTGCGGTGATTCAATTTTATTTATACATGAGTTTTTTGATTTTAACATTTTTTGCTATAATTTTAGCTCAAGAATGGTTGATGCAATTGTCCTCTATTTTGTTCCTTTTAGTTACCGTACTATACAATTATAATGTTTGGAAAATGTTTTTTCACGATTCAGAAAAATATATCAACAAAAGAGATAAAGAAATATTAAATAATTAAATAATATCATGGGAAAAAAAGATTATAAAGAAATAAGAAAAGTAGAAAATGATATCTACGAATTGCTCAAATCTGTTATGGACCCCGAAATTGAGCTGGATATCATTAATTTGGGATTGGTTTACAATATTTTGTATGATGGTGATAAAGATGTGCGGATTGAAATGACTTTGTCCACACCATCTTGTCCGTTAGGTGATGCCATTACCGATAATGTCAAGAATACTATTAAAAAGAAGTATCCGGATTTTAATGTCGATGTCGATGTAGTTTTCGATCCGCCATGGGATGCTTCCATGATCAGCGAAGAAGGTAAAAAGAAATTAGGAATGTAAAAAAGCTGTCCATTACGGGCAGCTTTTTAATTAATTTTAAACACGATTACCAAATAATGTGGCCGATGTGCAATCATTAATCTTTACTCGTACCAAATCACCGGGTTTTTCTTGTCCTGTTTTTTCAAAAATAACCACGGCATTTTGCGAGTTTCGTCCCATCCAATGTTGATCCGATTTTTTGGAATTACCTTCGATTAACACCTCTACTTCTTTACCGACAAATTGTTGCATCCGGTATAAACTATGAGCTTGTTGTTTATCAATTATTTCTCTTAGGCGGCGCAACTTAACATGATGCGGAACATCATCGGGCAATTTTTTATCGGCCAAAGTACCCGGGCGGACTGAATAAGCAAACATAAACCCAAAATCATATTTGACATAATCCATCAAATCTAAAGTCGCTTGATGATCTTCTTCTGTTTCGGTACTGAAACCGGCAATCATATCTTGCGATATGGCAACATCCGGAATATATTGACGTATGGCATCAATGGTTTGTTTATATTCTTCAATGGTGTGTTTACGGTTCATTAACTGCAAAATTCTGTCACTACCTGATTGAACGGGTAAATGAATATGTTTGGCAATATTGGGGTGTTTGGCCATAGTTTTAATAACCTCCAAACTAAAATCTTGCGGATTAGAAGTAGAAAAACGAATGCGTATATCAGGAAAATTTGTAGCCACTTTGTCCAATAATTTGGCAAAATCAACGGCTTGCGCTTTTATTTCTTCCGGTTGATTTTCAAAATCTTTTTTTAAACCGCCGCCATACCATAAGTAACTATCCACATTTTGCCCCAATAAGGTGACTTCTTTAAAATTACGTTGTTGTAAGTCTTTAATTTCTTGTAAAATACTTTCAGGGTCGCGGCTGCGCTCACGCCCGCGGGTAAAAGGAACCACACAAAACGTACACATATTGTCGCAGCCCCGGGTAATGGAGACAAATGCCGAAACACCATTGGAATTAAGCCGTACAGGTTTAATGTCCCCGTAAGTTTCTTCTTTACTTAATAAAACATTAACAGCTTTGCGGCCATCTTCCAGCTCATTAATTAAGTTGGGCAAATCGCGGTAAGCATCAGGACCAATAACTAGATCAACTAATTTTTCTTCGTCAAATATTTTTGATTTGATCCGTTCGGCCATGCATCCCATCAAACCTATTTTGGTTTTGGGCTTTTGTTGTTTAAGTTTGTTAAAGTGTTTAAGACGGTTGCGTACTGTTGTTTCCGCTTTTTCTCTGATAGAGCAGGTATTGATGAGTATTAAATTGGCTTCTTCCGGATTGTCGGTTGTATTAAAACCTTGTTTTAAAAGTATGGAAGCAACAATCTCCGAATCGTTCATGTTCATTTGGCATCCATAACTTTCTATGAAAACTTTTTTGGTATTGCCGGGTGCTTTGGCAAAGTTAAGCGCAGTGCCTTGCAACTTCTCGTCCATTTGTTGGGTAGAATTATTCTTTTTATTCATACCTGCAAAGATAAAATTTATTCTGAATGTTAATCAATCAATTATAAAGACTTACTTTTTCTTTTTATCGGCAAATGCTTGCATTCTTTTTTGCCATTCTTTTGTTTGCGATAAAAACGCAAAATTGTCAGCAGCATACAATTTGATGGTTTCAATGTCTCTTTTGGTGGTAAAATTAACCGTATTTTTGGTATAAGCCAGGGCCAATTCGGGGGCTTCCATAATTTGATTCGCCAATTCGACGGCCCGGTCCATCAGCTGTACGGGTTGGGTTATATAATTGGTCAAACCTATTTGTAAAGCCGTTTCGGCATTGATCATGCGTCCGGTCAGTAATAAATCTTTCGTATGCCCGTCGCCCACAAGACTTTTTAGATACATGGTACAAGTGGCGGGCAAGATAGCCCCTAATTTTACAGCAGGGTAACCTATTTTGGCCTCGGTTGACATAATGCGCAAATCGGCAGCCGTGGCATACCCCAAGCCACCGCCCAAAGCTAATCCGTTTAGAAGTGCGATGCTGGGTTTGGGAAAATTATAAATCAATTCGGATGTGTTCTCAAGCAATAAAGCAAAATTGCGGGCTTGTTCAACATTTTTCAAGTCTAATAAGACTTTTAAATCGACCCCCGAAGAAAAGGCTTTGCCTTCTCCTGAAATGAGTAATACCTTTAGGGCCGGATTGGTAGCCTGATTTTTTAAAAGAGAATGTAATTCTTGTAAAAGTTCTTGATTAAAAGCATTGTATTTTTCGGGCCGGTTAAATTTTAAAAAACCTATGCCTTGTTTAATTTTATAGTTTATATAAGCCATAAATAATTATTTTGTCTGTACAAATATAGATTAATTTGGAAATAATTGCCGTAAATTTGTCGTGTTTATATTAATGGATAAGTTTATGACAGCTGAAACCTTATTTTATTTGTTTGTCTTTTTTTTGGTAACTGAATTTGCTATTGAAAAATATTTGGATTGGCTTAATGCCAAGCATTTTAACGATGATTTACCAAACGAATTACAAGATATATTTGATGCCGATGCTTATAAAAAAGCACAAAAATATAACTTAATAAATTATAAATTTGATCTTTTAACATCTTCACTTTCATTTCTAATTATTTTACTCCTTTTATTTTTTAAAGCTTTTGGTTATTTAGATCAACTTGTTTCCAAGTGGACCTCCTCGCTATTTTGGCAATCTATGATATATCTTGGCATTCTTTTTTTATTAAGTAGTTTATTAAATTTGCCTTTTTCTTATTATAAGACTTTTGTCATTGAAGAAAAGTTCGGGTTTAATAAAATGAGCAAGAAAATTTTTTGGCAAGATCAGCTAAAATCTTTGGTTCTCGGTTTATTTTTAGGAATGCTCGTATTAGGTGCTTTTCTGCTTTTTTATCAGTGGACAGCAAAGGATTTTTGGCTGTATGCTTGGTTGTTTTTGGCCACCTTTACCATCTTTTTTAATATGTTTTATACCAGCCTTATTGTCCCTCTTTTTAATAAATTGACACCCCTGTACGATGGTGCTTTAAAAGAAAAATTAGAAGAGATGACACGTAAAACCAATTATAAACTTTCCGGAATTTATGTCATTGATGGAAGTAAACGCAGTAGTAAAGCCAATGCCTATTTTTCGGGCTTTGGTCCTAAAAAGAAAGTTGTTTTGTTTGATACGCTTATACAAGATTTGACCCCAGATGAGATAGCGGCAGTATTAGCCCATGAAATTGGTCATTATAAGCATAAACATATTCTCTATAATTTAGTGGTGTCGGTACTGATGACCGGGTTAATGCTTTACTTATTTTCTTTGATTATAGACAGTGATACCTTGGCGCAAGCTTTGGGTGGCTCAAAAGCTAAATTTCACTTGAATATGATTGCTTTTGCTTTATTGTTTACACCCATTTCATTTTTGATTGGTTTGATGACAAATTGGCTTTCAAGAAAATTTGAATATCAAGCAGATGCCTTTGCCAAAAAATACCATAATGCACAAGACCTAATTTCTGCTTTAAAAAAACTCAGCAGCAAAAGTTTAAGTAACCTGACACCACATCCTTGGTATGTATTTGCCAATTATTCCCATCCTACTTTGTTGCAACGTATAAAAGCCTTAAATTTGTCTAAAAAATAGACTATGAGTCCTTTGACCAAAAAAATATTATGGCAAGCTGCCTTGGTTACGGTGGTTATTTTTATTGTAACCGCCTTATTAATTTTACCGGCCAATCCGCGCCCTCAAAATTATATTTGGAGTATTGTCGCTATCTTGGCCGGTGCCCGTCTTTTTTCTAAATACCGTTAAGGTTGATTAAGCCCCTTTAAAATTTGGTTTGCGTCTTTCGACAAAGGCAGTCGTTCCTTCTTTAAAATCTGCGGTTGTAAAAGCCTGGCCAAACAATTCTTTTTCAATTGCAAATCCTGCTTTTGGATAAGCGGCATTCACTGCTTTAATAGCTAAAGCTTGTGCTTGTGGCGAATTCCGCATTAGTTTTTTAGCTTTTTTAAATGCAGTTTCCATTAAATTTTCAGCCGGGACAACTTCTGTTACCAAACCATAGCTTAGTGCTGTTGGTGCATCTATCATTTCGGCAGAGAGTATCAGATCCATAGCCCGTCCTTTGCCTATGATTTGTGCTAAGCGTTGGGTGCCGCCATAACCGGGTATTACACCTAACGAGACTTCCGGCAAGCCCATTTTAGCTTGTTCGGAAGCTATCCGGATGTGAGAAGCTAAAGCCAATTCTAAGCCACCACCCAGCGCAAAGCCATTAATGGCAGCTATAACAGGGGTATCAAGGTTTTCAACCAAGTCAAACAATAGTGCTTGTCCGGTAGCAGCCAGTTCTTGTCCTTGTTGGGCATTAAAATGCATAAATTCTTTGATATCTGCACCAGCCACAAAGGCTTTAGTGCCGCTTCCGGTAACAATAATTACGCGGATATTTTTATCATCATTTAATGCGTTAAAAGCCTTATTAAGTTCTTCTATGGTTTCTTTGTTCAAGGCATTTAATTGTTTAGGCCGGTTTATGATGATTAAGCCAATATTGTCTTTTACATCAATTTGTAAGTTTTTATAATTATTCATTTTGAATCATTTTTTTGATTTATTTTTTAAATTCAATTATAAATGTGGTGCCAACTTCAGGTTCAGAATTAAAATATATTTTGCCATTATGATTTTCAATTATTTTTTTAACAATAGCTAAACCCAAGCCCATCCCGCTGTTTTTGGTCGTAAATTTAGGTTCGAAAATTCTGCCGGCATATTCTTTAGCAATGCCACTTCCGTTATCCGTAACGGTAATATATATTTTATCATCAGTTTCACGGATGCTCACCAATATATCCGGTATGCGTGTATCCGGTACCGATTGCAAAGCATTTTTTACCAAGTTGACAATAACCCGTTGTATTTGATTTTTATCAAAATTAAAAAAAATTTTTTCTTTACTGCTGACAAATCGTACTTGTTCAGGATTGTAAAGTTTTAGGGCACTTTCAATGGTTTCGACTAAATCATTTTCTTGCAAACGGGCTTGTGGCATTTTAGCAAAATCGGAAAAAGCAGAGGCAATTTGACTCATTAAATCAATTTGTTCAATAAGCATTTGGGCAAATTCATCAAATTTTTGTTTAATGTTGGGGTCATTTGGGTCAAACATCATTTGAAAACTCTGAATATTCAGACGCATTGGTGTGAGGGGGTTTTTAATTTCGTGTGCAACCTGCCGGGCCATATTTCGCCAGGCTTGTTCCCGTTCATTTTGGGCTAATTTTTCGGCACTCTCATTTAACTCATCGACCATTTTATTGTAAGAATCGACCAATTCATTAATTTCATCATTTGGGTTTTTGATGTGAATTTTTTGTTGCTTTTTGTCAAATGAGGTCTGTCTGAGAATATTATTGATGGTGTTTAAAGATTTAGTGATATAGCGAGACAATAGATAAGAAACAAATATGGCCAAAATAAACATGAAAAGATAAATAGAAGCGAGGTTTTTCAAAAATTCTTGTAGTTCTTTTTTGTAAAACGTACTGTCAGCCAAATAGGGTAAATTTAAAACTGCAATAGGTTTAAACTGACGGTCATAAATATAACTGTAGGACGATTGGTATTCACCCTCTTTTCCTTCATGTTTTATTACATATCTTTTATTTCTATTTTGATCAATTTTTTTTATAATGGCGGGAGGCAAGTGGCGTATGCTATCAAATTTTTGGTCTAAACGCCATAACGAACTGATAATTAAATTCCCTCTTAAATCGTAAATATTGATGGGCATTTTGTGTATCCGTGATAATTCGCTAATACTCGATAAGCCACGGGTACTACCATTAGATTTGAAAATATATTTTAACTTATCGGTTTTAACTTCGTAAGAGGTGTTTTCCAATATACTGTTTATGTGTACTTTAACTGCTGTTTCTTTACGAAGGAGTCTTTTTTTATGATATTCTTCAGCTTCTTCTTTATATTGTGAAACGGTCACAACTAATATCATGACAGAGGCTAAAAAAACCAAACCTATCATAGATAAAAATATTTTGGACCGTAGGGAAGTCGTTGAAATTTTCATAATTTTATTTATTGAAACTTAACACTTAAACACCTATGTATGACAACTGTGATGATGGTCATGGTCATCTTGTCCGGGCTCTTTCCTTTCAGCCCCGTCCATGAGCCATTGCATGAGTTTCTCGGGATCAGAAAAAACTTTAGCTTCAATTTCGCGATTGTTCACTTTTATTTTGTCGGGTAAAATAATTAGTTCCGGTTGATTTAATAAGAAAGCCAAGCGGTAGGCCTTATGAGAAGCTATTTTTGGAAGTATATACCGGATAAACCAATCTATGGTTTCCTGCGAAATTAAATGCTCTACTTTCCGCCAATCGACATAAATTTGGTTGGCCCGTTTGTAAATTCGCCGGCTCAAAAAGTTTAACAATTCATGATAAATACCTTCTTCGTCCATATGGGCAGCAAAATCGGTCCAGTAAAAATGCATGAGATACTGCAATTCTAAATAGTTGACCTTTAAAAATTTGGATGTATATAAAACCATACAATTATATTTAGTTTCGTTCATCTTTTCCCCACAATAATTTTTTTTGCAGGGTTTTTATAAAAGAATTTTCTTTGAACTGAATGAGTTTGATGACAAAAGCTGCGGTGTAAGCAGTAATTTCGGTGTCAATGGGTAAACTGTAAACACGACTATCTAAAGATATCAAATATTCCGGTTCGCGACTGCTGACTTTTAGTCTAATTGCATGTTCATTAGGAACCACAAGTGGCCGGACAGTCAAATTATGGGGCGCAATCGGATTAATAATAAAGTTCATCGACTCCGGTACTACAATAGGACCACCACAACTAAGCGAATAAGCTGTTGAGCCGGTGGGTGTGGCAATTATAAGGCCATCCGCCCAATAAGTTGACAAATATTCATCGTCCAAATGTGTGTCAATAGTAATCATGGCAGTTGTGTTTTTTCTATTGACAACCAACTCATTCAAAGCAAAATTCATGTCTTTCAAAGCCGGAATTTCGGGCTTGGTATCAATTGCCACCAAATTTCTTTCGCTAATGGTATATTGACCTTTAAAGTAGGCATTTACCGCTTTTTCTATTTGTTCTTTTTGTACCGTGGCCAAAAAACCCAAGCGACCGGCGTTTATGCCGAAAATGGGAATGCCCTTATCACGGATAAAGGTTAAGGCCCGTAAAATGGTACCATCGCCGCCATAAGTAAAAAACAATTTGGTGTCATCCGGTAAATCGTCATAGCCTTCAAAGGTTTTAAAAACGGGATAAGATTTTAAAAGATGATCGGCATGTCCATGTATAAAATTTTTATGATTGAGCAGCTTTTCATAAAAATCTTTTTGAAAGATAATTTCAACTTTGTGTTTTAATAAAATATCGAGTAAGAGCAGAAGGTACGTAAAAGACTTATCCGTTCTGTAATAGCCGTAAATTGCAACTTTTTTCATTTATGAAAATTAATTAGGTAAAATTAAGAATATTTTATTACAAGGCGCTGACTTTGGCATAAAAAAAGCCGTTCAATAAAGAACGGCTAAAACTTTGGTTAATTTGAAATTAACCTAAATATGATTTTAAAATTTTGCTTCTTGAAGTGTGTTTTAAGCGTCTGATTGCTTTTTCTTTGATTTGTCGAACACGTTCGCGGGTCAAATCAAAGGTTTCGCCTATTTCTTCTAAGGTCATCATATGGTTGCCATTAAGACCAAAATATAATTTAATAACATCGGCTTCGCGGGGCGTAAGGGTGTTTAAAGCACGTTCTATTTCGGTGCGTAATGATTCTAACATTAAAGTTTTGTCCGGGCTTGGTGATTCGCCGGAACGTAAGACATCATATAAATTTGATTCTTCTCCTTCGACCAATGGCGCATCCATTGAAATATGTCGTCCGGCATTTTTAAGCGATATTTTTACATCATTAATAGACATATCCAAAGCTTCTGCCAATTCTTCGGGTGAAGGTGGCCGTTCGTTTTCTTGCTCCAATTTGGCATACATTTTATTTATTTTATTGATAGAGCCAATTTTATTTAAGGGTAAACGAACGATTCGCGATTGCTCTGCCAAGGCTTGTAATATAGATTGACGAATCCACCAAACGGCATAAGATATAAACTTAAAACCACGTGTTTCGTCAAAACGTTTGGCTGCTTTGATTAAGCCTAAATTACCTTCATTAATCAAGTCGGGAAGTGACAAACCTTGATTTTGATATTGTTTGGCAACAGATACCACAAAACGTAAATTTGATTTGACCAATTTTTCTAAAGCGCGTTTATCGCCGGCTTTGATGCGTTGGGCCAATTCCACTTCTTCATCTGCGGTGATCAAATCTACTTTTCCTATTTCTTGTAAATATTTGTCTAATGAAGCGGTTTCTCTGTTTGTAACCTGCTTGGTAATCTTAAGCTGTCTCATATATCAAAAAAAATTTAAATCAGTGTTTCACTTAGTATTACGCAAAAAAAATAAAAATGTTACAAAAATATTTTTTTCTGTTTCGTAAAACTTCAGGCTTCAAAACTTTTACCTTCTTTGGCTATGGCTACATTAGTAAAAATTTCGCCGGCTTCTTTGGCAAATAAGGTTTCGTCGGGGTAACGCGAAGAGAAATGTCCTAAAACTAATTTTTTGGCACCGGCTTCCCGTGCTATTTGGGCGGCTTGTTTGGCTGTGCTGTGTTTTGTTTTGCCGGCCAAGTCTTTGTCTTGTTCTAAAAATGTCGCTTCATGATACAGTAAATCTACATCTTTGATAAGTGGGATAATGTCCGGCTTATACATAGTATCCGAACAGTAGGCATATGATTTTGTTTTGGGAGGAGGCAGGGTTAGGCGATCATTCGGAATAATGCTTCCATCATCTTTAACAAAGTCTTTGCCTTGTTTTAAATGATGATAGGCCCAAGTTTCTATCTCCGGAAATTGCTTGATGGCTTCGATATTGAGTTTGCGCAGTGCCGGTTTTTCTTTAATCAAAAAACCATTGGTATAAATGCGATGTTCTAAAGGGATGGTTGAAACTTCAAATTTTCCGGTGTCCAAAATTTGTTCTGAGGATGCGGAAGATAATTCATGAAAATGCAAAGGATAATTGATATCCGTTTGGGTCATTATAAATTGCAGTTCAATAATTTGTTTGAGGCCGACAGGGGCATAAATATGGATTTCTTTCTCTCTTCCGATGAGCCTTAAGGTCGATAAAAAACCTACCAAGCCGAAAAAATGGTCGCCATGCAAATGAGAAATAAAAATATGTCTGATTCTGTTAAATTTATGTTTGTATTTGCGTAATTGTATTTGCATGCCTTCACCGGCATCAATAAGTAATAGTTCATTTCCGAGCTCTAAAATTTGAGAACTGGGAAAAACCGTGCTGCGAGGTGTTGCCGAATGGCAACCTAAAATATGTAATTTCATACATTTATATTTATAAACAAAAATAAGGCATTTTAGTTTATAAATTATAGTGGGTTTCGGCTATAAAAAAACTGCCCGAAAGCAGTTTTTTAGATAGTAATTTTATTTTAACTGAACATAATGTCATAAACCCGTTCAATTTCGCGGGCTAATTTCGGTACACTTATATGACGTGCCTGACGAATGGTTTCGCGTCCGTCAAAATAGGCTAAAACAGTAGGGATGACAAACACATTGTAATAGCCCCGCGCCTCCGGCAACATTTGCACATTTATTTCTAAAAATTTCATTTCAGGAAATTTTTCTTTGACCATCTCTTGTAATTTGGGCGATAGCGCATCACCGACATTACACGACTCATCTGAGAAAAAGACTAGTACAGCCGGATTTTCTCTTAAAAACTCATTGGCTTCTTCTAAAGTTTGCGCAAACTTGTAACTCATTTTATTGTTTATTTATTTTGAACGACAAATATATTATTTTTTTCAAAAAACAAAGTGTCTTTTTAAGAAAAATATAAAATGCTAAAAAACTAAATTTCAGTAGTATAACCAGATAAATAGTTTTTTTGAATGATCTTTTTATAATAACTTTATTTTTGAGAAAAATAACGACAAAAATGTTTATTTTTTCTTAAATTTGTTATGTTAATATTTAAAAATTAAAAAATTATGGGATTATTTTCATTTATCAAAGATGCCGGAGCAAAATTGTTTGGGCATGAAGAACAAAAGAATTTGGAAAGCAAAAGTATCGAAGAAATTAATTATGAAAAAGCGCAAAAACTAATGCAGCAAATTTTAGCTTTGGGATTGCCGGTCGAAGATTTAAACATTGTCATTGTCGAAGACAAGGCTATCGTATTTGGTAAGCCAGCTGATCAAGCAACCAAAGAAAAAATTATTTTAACTGTTGGTAATACAGAAGGTATTGCAGTGGTAGATGACAAAATGGAAGTGGCTAATCCGGAACCTGAGGCGACTTTTTATACCGTTAAAAAAGGTGATTATTTGAGTAAAATTGCTAAAGAAGTTTATGGCGATGCCTCTAAATATCCAATAATTTTTGAAGCTAATAAACCTATGCTTAAAGATCCGGACTTAATTTATCCGGGGCAAGTCTTGCGCATCCCGCCTTTAGCGTAATACAACTATTTATTTATCTGGAGCCGGTTGTCATTGCCGGCTTTTTATTAGCATATTCTTGTTAACAAAAAGCATTAAATTTGTTATTTTTAAATTAAAAAAATAATTCATGCGCTTTTGGTGGTTTCTCATTTGGTTCTCATCTTTAACATTGGCCCAAAAGCCATATCAATTAAAACCGGGGCATAAATTTGCTGAAATACCTTTTAAATTTGTCAATAATCTTGTAGTTCTGCCGGTAGATGTTAATGGAATTAGAATAAATTTGGTTTTAGACACCGGTGTAAAGCAAACCATTCTTTTTAATATCAAAACAGCCGATTCCTTGTCTTTGAAAAATATTAGAATGCATCATTTTACAGGTATTGGCAAAGCACATAAAGTTATTCCCGCTATTTCATCATCACATAACCATATACAAATAGGCAGTGCTGTCGTTAATAATGAGGCGCAACTTTATCTTATCCCAAATTTTGATTTTCATATATCTGAAAATATTGGCTTCCCAATTCAAGGACTAATTGGTGGTGACTTATTGAAAGATTTTATTGTAAAATTAGATTTTAAGCGAAAAAAGATTATTTTATACAATCGACAATATTTTGATAAGAAAAATTTAAAAAAATCACATGTTTACAATTTGGACATAAAAGACGAGAAGCCTTATTTGAAAGGATTTATACAAGCCGGAAAAAAAAATAAATCGTCTGATTCGCTCAAATTTTTATTAGATACCGGTAATAGTGATGCACTTTGGCTATTTGACCGGCAAAAACTTAATCTTCAATCCAACAAGAAGATGTTTCGCGATTATTTTGGCATGGGGTTTAGCGGTATGGTTGAAGGCGATCGCACCCAAATTTATAGATTTGGGTTTGATAAAAAATACTGTTTTAAAAAAGTTTATATAGGGTTGCCCGATAATGTCTATTTTAAACATATCTTAAAAAATAATGCTTTTGACGGGATTATTGGCAATGAAATTCTCAAACGTTTTTATGTTTGGTTTGATTACAAGGCAAAAAAATTATATTTAAAAAAATATCCGCGCAATTATCGTCAAGCATTTTTGTATAATGAAATGGGTCTGAATTTGGCTTATGATGGTAAAATACCGGTCCAAGTTAAGAAAATCAAGACTGAATTTGCAAATCAATATTCGAGCGGGGTGATATTTTTAACGGGAAAAGATACCTGGGTGTATCAGTACAAGTTTGTAGATAAATTAGTCATTAATTATATCAGAAAAGACTCTCCGGCTGATAGAGCCGGCTTGATGCCGGGGGATATTTTACTCAAAATCAATGATCAAAATGTATATAATTATACCCTTGAAGAATTAGAAAAGCGATTTTTTTATCATAACCGTAAGCATTTGAAATTATTAATTAAACGAAAGGGTTTGATATTGCGTTTTAATATTATCAATACAAAAAATCTTTAATACAAACGTTTCTTTTGCATATAATAAAAACCGTAACCAAGAGCACCCAATAACAAGAGAGTTACCAATGGATGTGCCTGAACAGCATCTTCATAATCAATAAAAATGGTTAAAATCACCCCGGCAATAGCGCCGCCAAAATGCGCTTCGTGGCCAATACGACTGTAAGTATCTTGCGTTCCTTTTGTAGTGTACCACAAATAACCCAAAGCAAAAATAATAGCGGGAATAGGAATTATAGCAAAAAAGTAAACCAAGTTAAAAGGCTGAAGGGTTACATAAGAAAATACAACCGCATTGACGCCGGCAGAAGCACCAATGGCACTGTACCACAAATCGTTTTTATGAAAATAATAAGCCAGATAATTGCCGATAAAAACACCTCCAAAATAAAGGAGTAAGAAGGTTAAAGGACCAAAATTATAAACGACAAAATCGCCGAAAAAATATAAGGTAAACATATTGACCAAATAATGAGTCCAATCGGCATGTAAAAAAGCACTGGTAACAAAACGATAGTATTCACCGGCTTTTATGCCGGATACGGAAAATTTATACCGTTCAAAAAAACGGTGATCTTTTAACCCCATATAAGTGGTAATCCCGGTAATGATAATGATAATGGTAGATAATGACATAAAGTAAATTTTTTTAAATTTCGAAAAAATGCTTCACAAGTTGTTTTAATTGCTGTGATTCATCAAAATGGCGGTGTTTGCAGTCGCCATTGACAAAGATATAATCTTTTTGCCAATCTTTATACGAGGCAGCCAATTCTTTAATGGCATTAATAATATACGCAACTTCTTCATCGCTGGTAGTGGGGTGTATTGACAGCCGAATCCAACCGGGCTTGTTAGAAGTGTCTCCTTGCTCTATCTCTTTTACTATTTTATGAGAAGTTTCTTTATCAATATTTAACAAAATATGCCCGTAGGTACCAGCGCAGCTACAGCCACCACGGGTTTGAATACCATAACGGTCGTTGAGTAATTTGACTCCCAAATTGTAATATAATCCATCGATGTTGAAAGAAATAACGCCTAATCTGTTTTCAAATTCGCCGGCTAAAACACGCACATTATCAATTTGTTTTAACGCCGGTAATAATTTATTTAAAATTTCGTGTTCACGCGCCAGTATGTTGTCAACACCCATTTTCTCTTTCAGCTTAATGGCTAAAGCGGTTTTAATACTTTGCAAAAAACCGGGGGTGCCGCCATCTTCGCGGATTTCTATATCATCGAAGTAACGATGTTCTTTCCATGGATTTGTCCACAAAACAGTGCCGCCACCCGGATGATCCGGAACATTATTCCGGTATAATTTTTTATTAAAAATAAGAATCCCAGAACTGCCCGGACCGCCTAAAAACTTATGTGGTGAAAAAAAAACAGCATCCAACACGGCTTGTTTGTCAGCAGGATGCATGTCTATATTGACATAGGGGGCCGAACAGGCAAAATCGACCAGACAATAGCCGTTGTATTGGTGAATTAAACGCGCTATTTTCTCATAATCAGGTTGAAGCCCCGTTACATTGGAGCAAGCCGTAACCGAAGCTATTTTCAGGGGACGGTCTTGGTATTTTTGCAGGCGTTTTTCAAAAGCTTCGAAATCAATATTTTTGGCATCTTTATAAGGAATTATTTCAACATCAGCAAGGGTTTCAAGCCATGAGGTTTGATTGGAATGATGTTCCATATGTGTGATAAAAACAACCGGACGTTGGGCTTCAGGGACAGTAATATAAGATTGGTATTTTTCGGGTATTTTTAAGCCCAATATTCGTTGCAGTTTGTTAATAGCACCTGTCATTCCATGTCCGGTAACAATTAAAACATCCTCATCAGAGGCATTTACATGGTCTTTAATTATTTGACGTGCTTCTTCATAGGCCGTGGTCATCAAGTTGCCACAAGTGCTTGTTTTGGTATGGGTATTGGCCACAAAAGGCCCAAAATCTTCTTTAATTTTATCTTCTATTGGGCCGTATAACCGTCCGCTGGCCGTCCAATCGGTATAAACTAAAGGCATTGTGCCATAAGCTGTGTCAATTACTTCGTCTATCCCGACTATATTTTGCCGGAAGGATTTAAAATAATTTGCCAGTGAAGGTTGCCCATTATTCTTTTTCATAATTCTTAAATAATTTCTTTAATTTCATCCATGACTTCCTTGGCCAAATGATCAGCGGCTTCTTGTGTTTTAGCTTCGGCATAAATACGGATAATCGGTTCGGTGTTAGATTTACGGACTTGCACCCAAGATTGGTCAAAATCCAAGCGTAAGCCGTCTTGTAAATCTGCTTCTGCTTGCGGGTATTTTTCGAGTAAGACTGCTATAACTTTTTTTAAATTTACCTTATCAGGAACCGCCATTTTGTTCTTACTCATATAATATGACGGATAAAGTTTTCTTAACGCAGATAATGACAGATCACTTTCTGCCAAATGTGATAAAATTAAGGCTATACCCAGCAAAGCATCGCGTCCGGCATGCAAACGGGGATAGATGACACCTCCATTACCTTCGCCACCTATGATGGCATTAACTTCACGCATTTTTTCCACGACATTTACTTCACCGGTTTTAGCTTTGTAATATTTTACCCCATATTTGTCCGAAATATCTTTTAAAGCTCTTGAGGATGAAAGGTTTGACACAGTCGGGCCTGTTTTTTTTGACAAGATGTAATCTGCTACTGCCACTAAAGTATATTCTTCGCCAAACATTTGTCCTTTTTCGTCTATTAAGGCCAAACGGTCGACATCCGGATCGACCACAATACCTAAATCGGTATCACTGTTTTTTACGTGTTGCATAATGCTTGATAAGTTTTTTTCAAGCGGTTCGGGATTGTGCTGAAAATCACCTGAAACATCACAAAAAAGGCAATCGTATTGAACATTCAACCGGTCTAATAATTTTGGAATAGCCAATCCGCCGGTCGAATTGATCGCGTCAATAGCCACTTTAAAACCGGCTTTTTGAATGGTTTCGGTTTGTACTTCCGGCAAAGACAAAATGGCGTCGATGTGCTCATCTATATAACCATTGTCTTTGGGGATATTTTGACCTAAATTTTCTACACCGGCATAATTAAAATTATTTTGGGCAATTAAATCAATAAGTTTTTGACCGTCTTTTGCCGACAAAAATTCACCTTTTTCATTTAATAATTTAAGGGCATTCCATTGTTTGGGGTTGTGGCTGGCTGTGAGTATAATTCCGCCGTCAGCTTGTAAACCGGTGACAGCCATTTCGACACTTGGTGTGGTAGATAAACCTAAATCAATCGTGTCTATTCCCATGGCATTAAGGGTGTTTTGTACCAAATTTTGAATAATGGGACCGGACATCCGGGCATCGCGTCCTATGACTACACTTAATTTTTTGTCCGGAAATTTTTGTTGCAACCATTGCCCGTATGCTGAGGCAAATTGTACAGTATCAATTGGGGTTAAGTTGTGGCCGGGTTGTCCGCCAATGGTGCCGCGTATGCCGGATATGCTTTTTATTAAACTCATATAATTTTTTTAATTTAAATTAACTAAATATTTTTAATTTTTCCAAAGCCGTTTCCAAATTCTTTCTGGGGGTTGCAATATTTAATCTAAAATGTTTTTCACCGTTTTGCCCAAATGATAAACCGTCATTTAAAGCCAATTTGGCGTCATTAATCAAACGGTCTTTTATTTGTTGATGAGATAATCCTGTGCCGGAAAAATCAAGCCACATTAGAAAGGTGCCTTCGGTTGTTGTTGTTTTAATATGAGGAATGTTGTCTTGTAAATAAGACTTTGCAAATTCAATATTCCCTTTTAAATAGGTTAAGAGTTCGTTTAACCATGCTTCACCATGACGATATGCGGTTTCAAAAGCTATATTCCCAAAAATATTGCCTAAAAATAAATGCATATCGTGCATTTTCTTTTGAAATTGTTGACGGAATTTTTTATTGGGTATGATTACAATAGAGGTGCTTAAACCGGAGATATTAAAAGTTTTGCTGGGTGAGGTTACAATTATACTTTGTTGTGCTATGTCATCATTTAGGCTAATGACAGGAGTGTATTTATGAGGTGGATAAGTAAAATCGGCATGAATATCATCTGAAAGGATAATCAGGTTATGTTTAATGGCCAATTCTCCCAGTTTCTCTAATGTCTCTTTTGACCATACACGTCCAACCGGATTATGCGGGTTAGCAATTAAAATCATTTTGGTTTTATGATCAATCAATTTTTCTAATTGGTCAAAATTCATGTGATAAATGCTATCCTTGTTTTTAATTAATGGATTTAAAACCAATTGCCGGTTGTTTCCTTTTACCGCATTAAAAAAGGGCGGATAAACAGGTGGCTGAATAATGATTTTGTCGCCTTCATTTGTCAGGCTTAAAATGGCAATGGCCAGGGCACCGACTACCCCCGGACTAAAATCGAGCCAATCTGATGAAACGGTCCAATTGTATCGTTTTTGGGCCCAGTCGATATAACTTTGAAAAAAACCGGCAGGTCTTTTGGTGTATCCCAAGATAGGGTGTGTTAAACGTTGTTTTAAGGCATCTAAAATAAAAGAAGGGGTCGCAAAATCCATATCGGCTACCCACAGTGGTTGTAAATCGTGACGGCCAAAGAAAAAATCCATCTTATCATATTTGATGGCATTGGTGCCTCGTCTGTCAATTATTTGATCAAAATTATAATTCATAGTCTGCTATTTGTCCCTCAAATGTAGTTAAATATAAATTAAAATGCATTGTTAAAATGCATTTTTGAAGTTTTTATTCAGTATAAAATAAATTTATTTTAAAATTCGAAACATGAATTCAATTTTAAATATAAAAAATGTAAATTTGGTTACAAAAAATAATTTTATGAAAAATTAATTTTAGTTCTGAGTTTTGTAAGCTTATTAATAAGTTGCCGGACAGTAAATAAATTGCATCGAGAAGAATACCGTGGGCAAAGTATTTTAGTAGGTAAAGGGAACCGGGCCGATTTGCAAAAATTACCTTATAAAAATTGGTTTGAAGCAAATTACCGGAATTATAATCCTGATAAACAATTGGTTAAGTTGTTAAAAAATAATATTAATGACTATAATATAGTTATTTTAATGGGGACTTGGTGTGGCGACAGCCGGGCGCAAGTACCGGCCTTGTTTAAAGTTTTAGATTTGGCAGGTTACCACAAAAAACCGGCTATTTATTTTGTCCCTCGTCAATATAAATATTATAAGCCGGCCAAAAAGTTCGGTATTATACGGGTCCCAACTATTATTTTGTATAAAAATGACCATGAAAAAGGTCGGATCATCGAGTATCCCATGAAAAGTTTAGAGGCTGATTTGGTTAAAATTGTCCAATCACAAAATTACCGTCATGAGTTGGATGAGCGTAAATAATTTAAAAATTAAAAATGTCCATGCTGTTATGATAAAGCTGGCAAGTTAATTCTTGCCGGTTTATTTGGTAAATATCAGTCAATTTGTCAATAATTTTTTCCAAATAAGCCGGTTCATTCCGTTTGCCTCTATAGGGAGTAGGAGCTAACCAAGGGGCGTCGGTTTCAACCACCAGACGATCAAGTGGAATTTGATCAAGAAATTTATCAATTTTTCCATTTTTAAAAGTCACAACGCCGCCTATGCCTAAATAAAAGTTTAAATCTATGGCTTTTTTAGCTTGTGCCAAATTACCGGTAAAACAGTGAAAAACACCGGTTAAACCGGGGCTTTTTTCTTGTTCGATAATATCAAAAACTTCATCAAAAGCTTCACGAATGTGAATGCTAACCGGCAACTTTTTGTCTTTGGCCCATTGTAATTGTGTTTGAAAAACTTCTTCTTGTTGTTTTAAAAAACTTTTATCCCAATACAAATCAATTCCTATTTCACCTATGCCGTAATATCCACCTCTGTCCAGTTCCGTTTTAATTTTAGCCAATTCTTCTTGATAATTTTCCTTAACCGAAGTAGGGTGTAATCCCATTAAAGGCAACATTTCATCGGGATATTCGGACACGGTTTTTTTGAGCCGGTTTATGCTGCTGCTGTCAATATTGGGCAAAACAAATTTTTCGACACCGGCAGCTTTGGCACGATCTATAACTTGTTGCCTGTCCGAATCGAATTCTTCAACAAATAAATGGGTATGTGTATCGACGATCATGAAATGATTTTTTGCAAAAATAATGATATTTAAATTATACACTGTACATACAGATATATTTTTAAGCCGTGTTTAAAGTTTTAGGAAGGACGAAGCTTTTGATTTATTTTTTTATGTTTATATGTATATTTTATTAACTTTGGTATTTAAAGCAGCTTGTCCAAATTAAATTTTTTGTTTTTATGAAAAAACTTACTGTTATTCTATTTTTGTTTATGAGTTTAGCGCCTGTTTATGCGCAATATTTTGGTGGAAATAAACCCCGTTATGAAGAATTTGATTTCAAAGTTTATGAAACCAAACATATAGCTTTATATACTTATTTAAAACGTGATTCTTTAAAAAAAGCTTTTTTGACAGAAGCCGAAAAGTGGTATCATCGGCATTATGCTATTTTTAAAGACACATTTAGCTACAAAATCCCTATCATACTATACAACAACCATGCAGATTTTCAGCAAACCACTGCTATTTCGGGTAATATAGGTGTAGGCACAGGCGGGGTTACCGAAGCCTTAAAAACCCGGATTACCATGCCGGTCAGGCCATCTTTTGGACAAACACAACACGTTTTGGGACATGAAATGGTACATGCTTTTCAGTACAATCTGATTAAATCTGACGATTCACTTTCTTTTAACAACCTTTCGAACGTTCCGCTTTGGATGGTAGAAGGTATGGCAGAATATTTATCCTTAGGCCGCTATGATGAACATACCGCCATGTGGATGCGTGATGCCGTTTTAAGTAAAGATTTTCCCTTGATAAAAGATTTATACAAAAGCAAATATTTTCCATATCGATATGGACAAAATTTTTGGGCATATATCGGGGGGACTTATGGCGATGATAAAATCAAACCTTTATTTTATCAAACGCTTCGGTGGGGATTAAAACAAGCGGTCGATACCGTTTTTCATATCAAATTGGATAGTTTATCCAAGCAATGGAAGCATAGCAATGAAACTTATTACCGCCAATTTATGCCGGGGCGTGACACGCTTGCCTTAGGTAAGGTGGTTTTTGATAAAAACAATGCCGGTAAAATGAATGTTTCGCCGGTAATTAGTCCCGATGGCGATAAAATGATTTTCTTGTCAGAAAAAGATGTGTTGTCCATGGATTTGTATGTAGCAGATATGCAAACAGGTAAAATGCACAAAATAGCTTCAAAACCGATGACCAATCACATAGATGCTATTGATGCTTTTGAATCGGCTGGAAGTTGGTCGCCCGATAGCAAGTATTTTGTCTATGTTATTTTCCGGAAAGGAAAAAACCAATTGGCAATGGTTGATGTGGCTAAGAAAAAGCTTACTAAAATATTGGATATTCCCGATTTGCAAGCTTTTTCATATCCTGTTTGGTCGCCCGATGGCCAATCTATTTTATTGTTGGGGCAAGTTGATGGTCAGTCAGATTTATACTTGTATAATCTTAAAAATAAAAAAACAACACAATTAACCAACGATCCCTATGCCGAATTGCAACCTGCTTGGTCCGCAGACGGTAAAAAAATCATCTTTTCAACAGATTATTATTATGTAAAACGACATCTGTATCCGGTTAAGTATCATATAGGTATTTTAAATATAGCCACGGGTTTAAAATCTTATCCTTCTATTTTGCCGGGAGCCAATAATATGAATCCACAATTTGATAAAACCGGCGAAAATATTTATTTCTTGTCTGATTTTGATGGTTTTAGAGATTTATACCGCTTTAATATCCCGGCTCAACAGATTTTTAGAATGACCAAGTTTTTCACCGGTATTTCCGGTATAACCAAATTTTCACCGGCCATTTTTGTCAATTATAAAAAAAATGAAATAGTTTACAATTATTTTATCAAGCATCAATATCAAATTGCCAAAGCCGGTATCAACGAATTTTATAATCAGCCATTGGAAGACACCAATATTAAAATAGCACCGGCTTTATTACCGCCAAAAATAGATTTGAATTACAGTTTGGTCGAACGCTTGCTACGTAACAGATTTAATAACTTAAAGGTTCAGATAGTTCAAAAACCATATAAGCCTAAGTTTAAATTAGATTATATCAGTAATATTGGCATTGGTATCGGGACTTCAAGTATGTATGGTACGGGGTTGGCCGGGGGTGTCAGTATGATCTTTAGTGATATGCTGGGGCAACATCAACTGTATGCTGCTGCTTCCTTAAACGGCGAAATTTATGATTTTGGGGCTATGGTCGCATATTTTAATCAAAAACACCGCATTGGTTGGGGCGTTTCACTGTCACATATTCCTTATTCCAGTTATTTTCAAGGCGTCTATCGTGATACTTTACAAATAAACAACACCAATCAACCGGTTGACCGGTATTCCATTTATACCCTTCGTATGTTTGAAGATAAGGTAGGCTTATATACAAGTTATCCATTTTCCAAAACACTAAGGGTTGAGTTAGGCGGTTCATTGGCTCATTATTCATACAAAATTACCTCAGACAATTTTTATTATGACTATTACGACCCTTATAGTGGTTATGCGTATGGTTTTTATGGATATGAACGTAAAAATGAGCAAGCACCTGATGGCTTTAATTTTCATGAAGTTAATACAGCTTTGGTAGGCGACAATGCCGTTTTTGGCTTAACGGCACCTATGAAAGGTCAACGTTTTAGAGTAGGATTGCAACAATATTTTGGTCGGAATACCTTATCCACTTTTATTTTGGATTACCGTAAATATATTTTTTATAAGCCGGTTAGTTTTGCTTTCAAAATTGTCCATTATAACCGTTTTGGCCCCGATGCAGAACGTTCCTATCAAGACGGGGGAATTTTGCCACCGCTTTATTTAGGTTATGACTTTTTTGTGCGTGGTTACTCTTACAATGCCTTATTTGACAGTATGATGGCAACCAACGGACAAAGTATTTGGTATAACGATTTGACCGGTAGTAAAATGCTGATTACCAATTTTGAAGTGCGTATTCCTTTTACCGGTCCGGAACGTTTAGCCATGATCAAATCAGGGATGTTTTTCTCAGATGTCAATTTATTTTTAGACGGCGGATTGATATGGAATAGTGGTGACAAAATCACCTGGAAACGACCCAATGACCGGAGTGCGAGAGCTCCTATTTTTAGCACCGGCATCTCAACCAGAATTAATTTATTTGGCCAGATTATTATTCAACCCTATTACGCCATTCCCCTAAGTTTGGCGACCAAAAAAGGCTATTTTGGTATCAATTTTTATCCCGGATTTTAATTTTTAATATTTTTCCACTTATTATATGGATTATAAAGTTTATAAAAGCTCAAAAATCATTCGTCTCGCCGGATGGTTTTTGGCTTTTTTATGCCTTGTGTTTTTCTCTGCTGTTTATTATGCACCGCTTACCATAGTGGAGGTAAAAAATCCTTTGGTCGAAATGGGTCGTTCCTTTTTGCAGCCGGCTTCCGTGCCTTTGGCTCAACAAGATTTTACAAGCCTAAGTTTTGAAAGCTTTGATGGTCTTCATCTTGCGGCTAATGTGTATACGGTACCACATGCCAAAGCTACGATAATTTTACTCCATGGAATCCGGTCAAACAAAGAACAATGGCACCCAACGGCTTTGTGGCTTAATGCCCAAGGCTATAATGCAGTGGCGCTTGATTTGCGTGCACATGGACAAAGTGAAGGGCGGTATTGCACCTTTGGTTATAAAGAAAAGAAAGATGTATCTGCCTTGATACATTATTTAAAGCAAAAAGGTTTTGCGCAGCCTTATGGTATTTGGGGGCATTCTTTGGGCGGTACTATTGCTTTGCAAACCATGGCTTATGTGCCCGATATTAAATTCGGTATCACAGAAAGTGCGTATGCCGGGTTCTCCGAAATTGTCCACGATTATGCACATTATTATGTGCCGTTTGTTCCTGATTTCTTAAATGATTGGTGGATAAAATCTGCTGCTGAAAAAGCCGGCTTTTCTCCCTCAAAAGTCAGTCCGTTAAAAGCTGCAAATAGCCTTAAACAACCGGTGTTGATAGTGCATGGACAAGCCGATAAGAAAATTAAGGTAAATAATGCCCTTCGGCTTTTCGAAAAAATTAAAAGTAAAGAAAAGTATTTATTATTAATACCCAAAGCAGGCCATAATGATATTCATAGGGTGGGAGGTAAAAAATTTTTTCAAAGAATAGCTCTTTTTTTAGCGCAGCAAATTTAATTTTTATCTATAAAGCGTTCATATTTGCTATAGCAATTCAAAATAGCTTCCAGTATTTGCAAGTCATTGGCTCGTTTAATAAAAGATTCCGGATAATCACACATTTCCAATACTAAATAAACATCTTTTTTATCGATTTTCAATAAGCGTGAAAGAATTTCTCTGTCAAATTTTGCCGCCAAAATTTGCTTTATCTTGTCTTCTTGCTGAATTTTTTTCAAGCGTCGCATGTCTTTGGCACGAGTCGAAAAAATATTATATATTAAATCTACCGGATTTAGAATTTGTTTCAAGGCATCATTAATTCTTGATAAAGAAGTAGGTTTGGGACTGCCAAACATAGCAGCAATTTTTGGGCTGATGTCGATAGGTTTTTGTACCGGAATTAAATTGATATCCACAGGTAAACTCCCGGTTAACCGGTCGCTGCTGACAATAACTTCGTCTAATACCAACGGTGCTTCAAGCATATAAATAGTCTGATGTTTGGCCAATTTTTCAGGGGTGATCTTAACATTAACTGTTTTATAGCCTAAAAAAGTAATCATAATGGAGTCATTTACCTTGGCAGGTATGCTAAACATGCCATTTTCATCAGAGGTAGTCCCATTTAAGCTTGTTAAATTAATGATATTAGCCCCACTGAGAACTTGCTTGGTGCCGGCATGAATTAAGGTGCCGTTGTACGCATTTTCTTGTGCATAACTTTGATAAATTAAATTTATAAAAAGAAAAATAAAAATAGACTTGCTCATATAATCAGCTGGTTTATTTGGTAAAAATAAAAAAATCATTGATACATAAATTTGCATTAGGAAAGTTTTAACGAAAACACTAGGCTATAATCCAGATTTTTTAGGAAAATGACGGCTCATTATTTTTGGGATTGAATAAAGATTTTGCTTGTGTCAATATCTAATAATTTTTGCTTAAGTTATTCTACATCAAGCGAATAAATGAGGTAATTAAAACTTGAAAATTTACTTTATCTTTAATTAAACAGCTTAAAAAAATGCTTAATTTTAAAGGCATTTCGTAGAAAAATTGTATCTTGCAATCTTATAATTATTAAATGTATTTTTATGAATAGTGAAGAGAGAATAATTCCTATTAACATAGAAGACGAAATGAAATCATCTTACATAGATTATTCTATGTCGGTGATCGTTTCACGAGCTTTGCCGGATGTGCGCGATGGTTTAAAACCGGTTCATAGACGGGTTCTGTTCGGGATGCACGGTTTAGGTTTAGCCTCAAACAGACCTTATAAAAAATCGGCAAGAGTCGTTGGTGAAGTCTTAGGTAAATATCACCCGCATGGCGACAGTTCGGTATACGATGCGATGGTGCGAATGGCACAAGAGTGGAGCATGCGTTATCAAATGGTTGACGGTCAAGGTAACTTTGGTTCCATAGATGGTGATAGTCCGGCAGCCATGCGTTATACTGAGGTGCGTATGCAAAAAATTTCAGAAGCTATGCTTTCCGATATCGATAAAGAAACGGTCGATTTTGTCAATAATTTTGATGATACCCTTCAAGAGCCAACCGTTTTACCTTCCAAAATTCCCAGCCTTTTGGTTAATGGTGCTTCGGGTATAGCGGTCGGAATGGCTACCAATATGCCGCCGCATAATATAACCGAAGTGATAAATGGCACAGTGGCATATATCGACAATCCGGCTATCGAAATAGATGAACTGATGGAGCATATCCAAGCACCTGATTTTCCTACAGGTGGTGTAATTTACGGTTATCAAGGTGTTAAAGATGCCTTTATGACCGGCCGTGGTCGTATTGTTTTGCGAGGTAAAACCCATTTTGAAGAGATCAAAGGACGTGAAGCCATTGTGGTAACCGAAATTCCTTACCAGGTTAATAAAGCCGATATGATTAAAAAAACCGCTGATTTGGTCAATGAAAAAAAACTCGAAGGCATCGCCGATATCAAAGACGAATCTGACCGGAAAGGGATGCGTATCGTTTATTACTTAAAACGCGATGCGATTCCTAATGTGGTTTTGAACAAATTATTTAAATACACTGCGCTGCAATCCACTTTTAATGTTAACAATATTGCCTTGGTCAACGGCAGACCCGAAATGTTAAATCTGAAAGATTTGATTCGTGAGTTTGTCAACCACCGTCACGATGTGGTTACACGCAGAACTCAATACGAATTGCGAAAAGCCGAAGAAAGGGCGCATATTTTGGAAGGACTTATTATTGCATCGGACAATATTGATGAGGTGATTGCCATTATCCGGAGTTCTAAAAATGCGGAGGAAGCCCGTAAACGCTTAATTGAACGTTTTGAATTATCCGAAATTCAAGCCCGTGCCATAGTCGAAATGCGTTTGCGACAATTGACCGGCTTGGAACAAGATAAATTGCGCAGTGAATATGATGAGTTAATGAAAACCATTGCCGACTTAAAAGATATATTAGAGAAAAAAGAACGCCGGATGCAAATCATCAAAGATGAATTGCTTGAAATGCAAGAAAAATTTGGTGATGACCGCCGTACTCAAATTAATTTTGCCGGTGGTGATGTCAGTATCGAAGATTTAATTCCGGATCATAAAGTGGTGATTACCATTTCGCATGCAGGTTATATCAAACGCACTTTGCTTTCGGAATATAAAGCTCAAAAACGCGGTGGCACCGGACAAAAAGGGGTTAAAACCCGAAGTGAAGATTTCTTAGAACATATTTTTGTGGCTTCCAACCATGAATATCTGTTGTTCTTTACGCAAAAAGGAAAAGTCTTTTGGATGCGCGTATTCGAAATTCCTGAAGGTAGTAAAGTGTCCAAAGGACGGGCTATTCAAAATTTGATTAATATTGACCAAGATGACAAAGTCAAAGCCTTTTTAAATACCAAGGATTTAAAAGACACCGATTATGTAAATTCACACTATGTTTTAATGGTGACTAAAAACGGCATTGTCAAGAAAACCGCGTTAGAACATTATTCGCGACCCCGTCAAAACGGTATTGCCGCTATTACCATTCGTGAAGGTGACGAACTACTCGATGCTAAACTAACCGATGGCAACAGCCAAATTATGTTAGCAGCCCGCAGTGGTAAGGCTATTCGTTTTGAAGAAAGTAAAATTCGTTCTATGGGCCGGACAGCCTCAGGTGTGCGTGGCATTACACTTGCCGACGAAAATGATGAGGTGGTTGGCACGGTTTCTGTAAGTGACCTGTCAAAAGATATTTTGGTGGTGTCTGAAAAAGGTTATGGAAAACGGTCCAAGTTAGACGATTACCGTATTACCAATCGGGGCGGCAAAGGGGTTAAAACTATTAATATAACAGATAAAACCGGTGCTTTGGTTGCGCTTAAAGATGTCACTGATGATGATGACTTAATGATTATTACCAAAAAAGGTTTGACCATTCGTATTCCGGTTGCAGACCTTAGAGTGATGGGACGTGCCACACAAGGGGTTAAATTAATTAACATTAAAAACAATGATGCTATAGCCGCTGTGGCTAAAGTGATGCACAATGAAGATGAAATTGTTGAAGATGAAAATGCAGGCCTATCGGAAACAGAAGTAAAAACCAATCCGGAAGCAAAGTCAGAAATTAATAAGCCGGAAAATAACACAGAAAATACAGAAGAATAAACTTTAATTTTAAATTAGAACACATGAAAAAAATAAGCTTAATTTTATTAACATTTATTAGTTTAACAGCTTTGGCACAAAAAGCTGAAGTAAAATCTGCGGAAAAAGCCTATAAAAAAGGCGATTTAAAAACTGCGACTGAAATGATTCAAAAAGCTTGTCAATTAAAAGATCAAGCAGACGACAAAACCAAAGCACGCATTATGTATGCCAAAGCCAGAATTTTGGCCAAACTTGGTTCTAAAGATTTGAATAATTATCAAAAATCACTCAATACTATCAAAAAGTTAGAAGCCTTTGAAAAAGAAATCGGCAAAGAACGCTATTCGGATGATGCTAAAAAATTAAAAGCGCAAATTGAAAAAGAAATTATTGTTATTGTTGACAATGATTTGAAAAAGAAAGACTATAAAGAATTGGAAAAATCGGCTGATATTGCTTATCAATTATCTGGCGATGACCAATTTAAATATTTTGCTGCTGTTGCTGCTTTATTAACCAAAGATTTTGAGAAAGCCGAAAAATTGTTAAAAGACTTATATGACAGTGGTTACACTGGTGTTAAAGAAATTATTACGGTTAAAGAAAAAGCCACAGGAAAAAGGGTGACTGTTGGTGATAAAAAACAAGCAAAATTATTGGTTAAAGCTGGGGCCTATGAAGATTATAAAGAAGAACAAACAAAAAGCGTTCGACCTGATATCGTAGCTAATTTATTATATGTTTATGGTCAACTAGGTAAAGATGATGAAGCGATCAAATTTATCGAAAAAGCCAAAAAAGAAGATCCTGATAATCTGGATTTAATTATTGGCGAAGGTAATTATTATTTAAAAAAAGGTGATAATGCTAAATTTGCAGAAGCCATGCAACGTGCTGTGGAGCTGGACCCAAAAAATAAATTAGTCAATTTTAACTTGGCAACGGCTTATTATCAACTTAAAAAATATGATCAAGCTAAAAAGTATTATGAAAAAACTTTAGAATTGGATCCTAATTATGTCGATGCTTATAAAGGAATTGCTTATATTATTTTAGTGCCTGAAGAAAAGATTACCAAAGAAATGAATAAAGATGAGGTGTTAATGAATGATAAACTTTATAATAAGTATAACAACCAACGTTTGGCACTTTATCGTAAAGTTTTACCCATCTTGGAAAAAGCAAGAAAAGTAGCACCAAATGATGAAAATGTTTTAACTATGTTAAAAAAGATTTATCGTGATTTGGATATGAAAGCTAAATATAAAGAAGTTAAAGCGCAATTAGATGCCTTAAAAAAATAATTTACTTTTTTAGTAAGTACGAAAAGCTGTCCATGTGGCAGCTTTTTTATTTGCGTTTAAAAATTAAATAAACCACCAATGGCGCACCAAAAATGGCAGTTACACTATTGATCGGCAAACTTAAACTACTGCCGGGAACTTGCGCTATCATATCACAAAAAAGCATTAAAATACCGCCGGTAATAAGGCTTGCCGGTATCAAAATTTGATGTAAGTAAGTGTTAAAAAATAATCTGACTATGTGAGGGACAGCTAAACCTACAAAAGCTATAGGGCCTGCATATGCTGTTACAATGCCAACCAAAATGCCTGAGATGGTTAGTAAGAACATGTTGGTATAATAAACATTTATGCCCATAGATTTGGCATAATTTTCACCCAGTAATAAAGCATTCAGATTTTTAACTAAAAATAAACTGCTCACAAAACTTATTAAAAGTATCAGAGTCATAATAATAAGATGGGAAGAAGCTTGATTTCCCAAATTTCCCATAGACCAAAAAACAAATTGTTGCAAATTTTGCGCTTGGGTAAAATAACTTAAAATATTAATGAGGGCACCGGCAAAAATACCAAACATTAAACCTGTTATCAATAAATTAAGAGGTGTTTTTAACCGGTAATAAAGTATTATTATAACAATTAAACTAAATGTGCTGCCAATTATTGCAGCGGTTACCAAACTTATTTCCGGAATATTAAAGCCGGTTATGGCGCTCCCTAATATAATAATAGCAACACTTAAGGAGGCTGCTGAACTGGTGCCTAAGACATAAGGACCAACAATGGGATTTTTGAAAACACTTTGCATAAATAGACCGCTTAAGGATAATGATGCGCCAACCAATAAGGCAGTCTCTGCTTTATGCAATCGATAAATAAATAGGGGAAAAATAGTTGATTCAGTATCATTTCCTGATAAAAGTGACCACCATTCATGTGGATGAATGAACACAGACCCGGAGAATATATCCAATAAAAAGCAGATTATTAAAAGACTTATTATAATTAAAAATTTATATTTAACGTTCATTATAGAGTTATTTTAAGAACTTCATTATCAGGTGCATGATCAATTACTTTTTTAAGAAGGTAAATTTAAGCAAGTTTTTTCATTAAAAAACTGGTAATTTTAAAAAAAATATTTATATTTGCACTCGCAAAACACGGTGGATATAGCTCAGTTGGTTAGAGCGTCGGATTGTGGTTCCGAAGGTCGTCGGTTCGAGCCCGATTATCCACCCCAAAAAGCTACCTTTTTAAGGTGGCTTTTTTTGTTTCTGCGTTTTAGTTATTTTTGTTTCTCCAATATAATTTCAATGTATGCACTGCCTTTTTCTGTATGTAGTAGTTGCTGTTGAAGCGTGTAAGCTTTCATGATCAATATGCCGCCAAATTGGGTACGGCATTCAACAGGAATGCTATTGTCTAAAATTATATCAATTTTATCTAATGCTAAGCTTTTTTTATGAGTCCCTGCTATCACTTTCATTTTTGGCAGTTTTTGATTTCTTTCACTTAAATATATTTGAACTATATAGCTTGTTGATTTCAATTCAACTCTTTGATACCAATCCTTTTGGGGTGGCTTTGGGTAAAATGTGATTTTACTGATGGTATTTGTTCCCAAAAATTGCTGTATCCATTCAATGTTTTTATTTAAAAGTTTTGGTTTGATTTCTTCATCATGACTTAAATCAATGGGAACGATTTCTTTTTTATTTTTAACATAACTATGTATATGTTTTGTAATGTTTCTAATATTTCTTTTGGTATAAACATAATTGATAACAGCACAAGATTTGATGTTTAGTTTGGTTATAATCCGGTTGATGCTTTCTTTACTAAGGTTCGTGTTGTATAGATCAATGGCATTTGTCAATCTTTTGTAAATATTATTTTTTAAACGCAGCGGTGCTATCACTTGCATATGGTCGCCAAAACTCAAGATGGCTTTTTCCAATTCAAAATTAAGTTGCACTTGTAAGCCGATAATGATACCGTATTGATTTCTTTCTAAAGTTTGCTGAGTATGATGCAAAGGTTTGGTTTCAACATAAGGTGCCATTTCCCGATTGACAAAAAGTTTTACAACTTCAGGTTTTTTATGAGGCTGTATAGTTACCCCGATAGCGACATCATAATATTTTTTTAAATCTATTTGGCATGATACAAATGGCTTATGGCTTTTTTCAACCGATATTATTCTATCCAAAGCTAGGTTTACAATATTTTTACCATC
>Ga0256831_1000197_pt1 | contig 32179 bp, 18 predicted proteins | sample 132544metaG_FD_189087 | JGI IMG/M metagenome (GOLD analysis project Ga0256831, IMG submission 189087) | Hydrothermal vent microbial communities from Lau Basin, Pacific Ocean - 132-544 | ecosystem: Environmental > Aquatic > Marine > Hydrothermal vents | place: Pacific Ocean: Lau Basin | collected...
TATCCTTAACTGAAGTTGATTCTCCAACTCTATTAAAAACGCAATATCCTCTCAATGATAAATCATCTTCATCTATTACTTCAGACAAGGTGTATATACCATACATACATATAGTATCTTGACCAATTTGAGACATATTATATCCAAAAGATTGCTTATACCAAGATGAAGACTTATATTCACCTGTATTTTTATCCAATCTAAAAAAATACAAAGCCCTCTTTCCCAGATATGGGAACTCAATTCCTTGTATTTCCACTCCTAATCTATTACTATTAATATCATCACCAAGATACATCACATCATCTCCACTAATTAGAATACTTCCATGGTATAGTCTACCGTTTTTCATCCATGTTTTCCATAAAAGTTTACCTTTAGTGCCCAATTTTACAAAATATGTCATAAAAATTTCATCACTATTATCATATAGCAATTCATCGCCATAATATATTTTTCTTGCTTTTGTTATAATCTCTACATATATATTTCCTTCTTTATCACTATTGAATTTATGAGCATAAACAAAACGGTCATTTGACTGAAATGCATTTATGAAAACCATTTCTCCCTCCTTGGTTAACTTATAGATAACGGAATTCTCGTTAAATGATATCACTTGATTGTCTGTCAAACCATACATATCAAAAGTATCTTGACCTATAATATACCCTTTACCTTGAAATGTTGCTATATATAATACATCTCCATTATCTTCTACCACCGTGCCTAGTACTTTATTATAATCACTTGAACCGGCAACTCCTTTATACAATACACTATCTTTTTTAGTATCAATAATTAAATTGAATAATGCAGGCTCATAATATTGTCCAAACAAACCTTCAAGCGTATCTCCTGCTATTGCATAATTATACTTACCCGAAAAATATCCTCCAATATATAGTATAGAATTTTGAATCCCGACCTTCTTTAATCCATATCCTTCATTAACAAATATCGGCTTTACTTTCAGGTCTTCATCTACACTATATACCTTAAAACTATCCATTTCTTCTTCATTTTCATATACTACCCCGAAGCACAATTTGTCTCCACTAGTAGATACTGTCTTTAGCTCATAGTTAAATAGTGTATCGGTAACACTATACCCTATATAATTATTTGCATTATCTATTTTGATGATTATCACACCACCTACATCTTCTGTAGTATTACTCTCCAGAATAACCTCTTCATCATATAGTACATCTACATTTCTAGCATAACTTCTTACTATATACTTATAGTCTCCATATTGCCATATCTTGGATTCCCAAGTGCCACTTCCTGTCAATAATGTCTTTAAATTCACATTGGTTTGTGCCTGAATATTGACATTGGATAAGAAAACTATAAACAAAGCTAGGAATAGATTTATAGACAAAATTGAAATGAATTTTACTTTTTTCATATTGAATTATTTTTAAATGATTTTTCCACTAAAAGGATAATGCCGGTTTACCAACCACCAAATATAAGAGTTTTTATCTAAATTTTTTAAATTCAGAGAATTATTATTTATATTTTTTTTGCAATGATTAGTGTTGTAATAAGAATCAATTTAAGGTTTGATGTGTTTTCTTGCAGACAGTATATAGTGCAATTTTGCAAGAGGCAAGATCAAAGAAGCAATGTCAGAGAAGCGAGGTCGGAGACACTCGCTTATCAGGGGCTTATCAGGAAATTTGTATGTCAAATTGGTTGTTTTTTTTCGACTTCTTTTTTATCAATACTTCTCCTGTCATTTCTTCGGGAATCTTCATCCCTACCAGCGAAAGCATTGTTGGTGCGATATCTGCAAGTTTCCCGTTTTTGATACTGTATTGCTGTGCATCTTTTGATATAAATATAAAAGGAACAGGACTCATAGAATGTGCAGTATTAGCTGTGCCGTCAGGATTTATCATATAGTCGGCATTGCCGTGATCTGCGGTAATCAAAAGCATATAATCGTGTTTCAACGCATTTGTCACCAACCTTTGCAAATCTTTATCCACGGTTTCCGCAGCAATTTTTGCGGCTTCAAAATCGCCTGTATGACCGACCATATCACCATTGGCGTAGTTCAATACAATAAGGTCGGGCTCATTGCTGTCTATTTCTTTGATTATGGCATCAGTCACTTCATCTGCACTCATCTGTGGTTTTAGATCATAAGTGGCAACTTTAGGACTGGGGATGAGTATTCTTTTCTCTCCATCGAATTCATCTTCTCTTCCTCCCGAAAAGAAGAATGTGACATGTGCGTATTTTTCTGTTTCGGCAATACGAACTTGTTTTTTACCTGCATCTGAAAATACTTCTCCTATTGTATTTTTGAGGTTATCTTTTGTGAAAAGTACATGGATGCCTTTAAAACTTTCATCATAAGTAGTCATTGTTGCAAAATACAAATCAAGTTTTTCCATATGGTGCTCCGGCATATCTTTTTGGCTTAATACTGTTGTCAATTCTCTTGGTCTATCTGATCTGAAATTGAAGAATAATACTGCATCGCCATTTTCGATACTCCCTATGGGGTCACCGCTACCATCGACCATTACTATTGGCTTCATAAATTCATCTGTCACATCTTCATTATAGGATTTATTTATAGCGAACATTGGATTTCTAGCTTCTTCTCCTTCGGCTAAGACCATGGCATCATAGGCTTTTTTCACTCTATCCCATCTTTTGTCCCTATCCATTGCGTAAAACCTACCTGAAATAGTTGATATTTTGACATTGGGCTTATCATCGATAAAATGCATCAATTTTTGTATGAAATCCTTACCGCTTTTAGGGTCAGTATCCCGTCCGTCCATAAATGCATGTATATATACCTTTATACCGTGCGAATTAAATATATCGATTAATGCTTCAAGGTGATTAATGTGGGAATGGATACCTCCATCTGACAAAAGTCCCATCAAATGAATAGGCTTATCATTTTCTTTAGCGTAATTAATCAGGTTTTGAACTTCCTGATTGGATTCCAATAAATTATCTTCGATTGTTTTATTGATTTTCACCAAATCCTGATAGACTATTCTACCTGCACCGATATTCATATGTCCTACTTCAGAATTTCCCATTTGTCCTTCCGGAAGTCCGACTTGTTCACCATAAGTTACGAGCTCGGAATTTGGGTAATTCTCCAAAGCATTATCCATAAAAGGAGTATTTGCCTGTTTTAGTGCATCGATATTTGGATTTGGACCTTTCCCCCATCCATCAAGTATGATTAGTGCTATTTTTTTATTGTTTTCCATTGCTTTATTTTAGGTTTAGTATAATTCATTTTTTCGCATTACCCATCCATTGCCTCCTATTGAAATACTTCGATGATTTCACTGGATAAATCTAACTCCTAAAGGAGAATAAACCCGCAGCGCAAAAAAATGAACTACGCCTTTTAGATTGTTATACTTATACCAAATGAAAACCAAAATGCCCGATAAATTCGTTATCTTTTTACGTTCTGCTGCTTTTAAAATTATTTCCATAACTATGGTTTCCGCCTAAGCGGAACGGGTAATGCAAAGAATTTTAAATTTGAATAACAAAAAAATATTTAGAATTTATTCAGTACATTTTGATATTCAATTGGTATTACAAAATACTAACATCTCTTGTTAATAATTGTTGAAATGAATTGATAAATAGTGTTTGTTTTCTTTGCTAAGCTGCCCTCTAACTCCCTGTTTCTTCACTCTGTTTCGAAACCGGGAGAACCCCAACCCAAATTTCACAGTCCAAATGATATAATTACACCTTTATTTTTTCAAAGATAATTGGATTCTCTTTCTATCCAGATCAATACTGATTACCCTAGCAGTCACTTCTTGATTGATAGAAACTATTTCTGCGGGATCGCTTACAAATTTATCCGCCATTTCAGATATATGTATCAAACCATTCTCTTTAATTCCTATATTGACAAAAGCACCGAAATTAGTTACATTTGTCACCTTACCTTTGATGCTCATACCTACTTCCAAATCTTCAATAGTCTTTACTTTTTCATCAAAACTAAATACCGATGCCTTTCCTCTTGGATCCAATCCCGGTTTTTCCAGTTCTTTGATAATATCTTTGAGGGTTGGAATGCCGATTTCATCTGTTATGTATTTATGCAAATCAATTTTCTTTAGGATGGCTATATTTGATTGAAGTTTATCTATCGAAATGCTGAGGTCTTTTGCAATTGATTTAACTATGCCGTAATGCTCCGGGTGTACTGCTGTATTATCCAATGGATTTTTTGCTCCTCTTATTCTTAAAAAACCTGCTGCTTGCTGAAAGGCTTTTCCTCCGAGCCTTGGCACTTTTTTCAATTGCGTTCTACTTTCTATTTTTCCGATTTCCGAACGCATTTTAACGATATTTTTAGCCAATACAGGACCAAGACCGGAAACATATGCCAATAAATGCTCTGAAGCTGTATTGAGATTTACTCCAACTGAATTAACTGCTCCTACTACCGTTCTATCCAATTTGTCCTTCAATAGCTTTTGATTTACATCATATTGATATTGTCCGACGCCAATCGATTTTGGGTCTAGCTTTACTAGTTCTGCCAATGGATCCATCAGTCTTCTTCCGATTGAAACCGCTCCTCTGACTGTGATATCTTTATCAGGAAACTCTTCTCTTGCAATCTTAGATGCAGAATAAATAGAAGCACCATCTTCATTGACATAAAACAAATTGATATTGGAATCCAATTTTAGACTTTGAAGCCAATTCATAGTTTCCCTGCCGGCAGTTCCGTCTCCGATGGCTATTACCTCAATTTTATACTCGTAAATCAAACTCAAAATAATATCTTCTGCCTCATACTTTTTGTTTTGTGGAGGATGAGGATAAATGACCGATTCTTTCATCAAATCTCCATTGGAATCAAGACAAACAACTTTGCATCCTGTCCTGAAACCAGGGTCTATCGCCAATGTTCTTTTTTGACCTACCGGTGGAGCAAGCAATAATTGACTAAGATTTCTTTCAAATACCTCTATCGCTTCCCTGTCCGCTATATCCTTGTATTTTGTCCTCATCTCCGTCTCGATACTTGGTGCTATCAATCTGTTGTAGCTGTCTTCGATTACTTTTTTCATTAATCCGGCTACTGTACTGTTCCTTTTTATCAGTCTTCGGCTCAATTTTTCAAGCAATAATTCCTCTTCGACAACAAACTTCAATCTGAGAAACTTTTCTTTTTCACCTCTGAGAACAGCCAATAATCTATGTGATGGCATTAGCCTCAATTTTTCGCTATAATCAAAATAATCCTTGTATTTTTGAGCTTCCTTTATTTTTGTTTTTATCAGCTTTGACTGCAAAAAAGCATATTTATCGTATTCGTTTCTGACAATAGCTCTGATATCGGTATCTTCACTGATTAATTCTGCCACAATATCCATTGCTCCTGCGATAGCATCTTCCACAGATTCCACTTTATCATTGAGAAAGCTTTTTGCATATCCTCTGATATCCTTATGTCTCTGCAAAAATAGTTCGTTAGCCAATGACTCCAGCCCTTTATCCCTGGCTTTAGCAGCTCTGGTTTTATTACTTCTTTTGAAAGGTAAATACAAATCTTCTATTTCGACAGAATCAAATGAATTTTCTATTTTTTTCTTCAATTCAGGAGTTAAATTGCCTTGCTCTTCTATTGATTTCAGGATGAATTCTTTTCGCTTAACAAGCTCTTTTAGATCATTATATTTCTCGTCAATTTCATTTATAACTTGTTCGTCCATTGAACCTGTCATCTCTTTTCTATATCTGGCGATAAATGGAATTGTAGCTCCTTCATCAAAAAGTCTCAATACATTAATTACCTTGTTTTGTGGTAATGAAAGCGATTTTGATATTAATTCGGAATATGTATTTAGCATTTAATATTTTATTAGATTCAATCCCAATAAACGTAAATAAAAATATGAAGTTGCTTAATCGATGTAATTTTTTTTTGTAAAAAGATCTCCCCAGTTGACTAATCTCAACTAAAAATTTGATATTAATCAATAAGATAAATTTTCTGTGCAATTATATTATATCGACCTTTACATCCAAGTAAATAGTAAAGGCAAATGAAAACAACAAGAAGGGAATTTATTAAGGTTTCATCGTTGGGATTGGGCGGTGTTGCTTTAGCCGGAGGAGGTTTTTCTCTATCAAAGTTATTTGGAGAAAGCAAGCATCAAGGTTTGGATATGAGCAAACTTAAAAGGTATCCGACTTATTGTGATGTCTGCTTCTGGAAATGTGCAGCTTGGACTTATGTCAATGATAAAAATGAGATAAAAAAGGTTGCCGGAAATGAATTGGATACTCATTGCAGGGGTAGATTGTGTCCACGAGGTACAGGAGGGCTTGGAATGTATTACGATGATGACAGATTGAAAACACCATTGATACGAGTAGAAAAGGACGGAAAACAAACGTTTAGAGAAGCTAGTTGGGAAGAAGCTCTTGATTTGATATCCGGTAAGATGAAAGATATCAAATCAAAGTACGGAGCGGAAAGTTTTGCACTCCTTAAGCACGGATCTCCAGGTAAGCATTTTGAACATTTGTTTAAAGCATTTGGCTCTGATACAATTGCAGAACCTGCTTTTGCTCAATGTAGAGGTCCACGTGCCGTTGGTTTCAAATTGACATTTGGTTCGGCTGTAGGCTCTCCTGAAACTACTGATATTAGAGATTCAAAATGCCTTGTGCTTATAGGGTCTCATATCGGAGAAAATATGCATAATTCTCAAGTACAAGAGGTCTCTGATGCTATTGATAGAGGAATAACAATTATCACAGTTGACCCAAGATTATCAACTATAGCAAATAAATCCAAATTTTGGCTACCGATAAGACCCGCTACTGATATGGCATTGCTTCTTGCTTGGATGCATGTATTGATTTATGAAGAGTTGTACGATAAAAAATATATTGACAAGTACAGTATTGGTTTTGACAAATTGAAAGAGCATGTGCGTAAGTTTACTCCTGAATGGGCTTATCCGATTACTGATATCAAACCAAATCAAATAAGAGAAACAGCAAGAGAAATGGCTAAAGCATCTCCGGCAGTTTTGGTTCATCCGGGACGGCATGTTACCTGGTATGGAGATGATGCTCAGAGATCACGAGCGATAGCTATATTAAATGCTCTCCTTGGTTCGTGGGGTAAAAGAGGAGGATTTTATTTCAGTGAAAAGCTGAAAGTTCCAAAATATCCACATCCTCATTACCCCGAACCAAATTGGGATGCAAAAGACTTAAGCAAAAAATATCCTTTGGCTAAAACAGGTATAACCACTGAGGTGATTAGAGCATCAATCCCTGATGAAAATACCGAACACAAGGTAAAAGCTTGGATGGTTGCAGGCACCAATTTAACACAATCTGTTCCAAATAAAAAGATGACATTAAAAGCTATTGAGGCTTTAGAATTTTTGGTAGTTGTTGATCTGATGCCAATGGAAATAACAGGATACGCTGATGTGATACTACCTGAATGCTCTTATCTGGAAAGATACGATATGATAAGATCTTCCGGTTGGCGAACTCCTTCAATTGCATTGAGAATGCCGGCAGTTGAACCTAGATTTAATTCCAAACCGGCTTGGTGGATGGCAAAACAATTGGGAGAAAAGCTTGGCTTAGGAGATTATTTCAAATACAATGATTACAAAGAAGTCATCGACTGGCAATTAAAACAATTGGGGACTTCCTTGGAAGAAATGAAGCATGTGGGTGTTATGAATTTCAATCGAAATGGTAGAGAATTGTATTTAAAAGATGGAGAAGATTATAAATTCAAAACACCTTCGGGAAAAATAGAATTATATTCCGAAAAATTAGATAAGATGGGATTTGACCCTATACCTGTTTACAAAGCTCACGAGAAACCTCCACAAAATTATTACCGATTGATTTATGGAAGAGCACCGATGCACACATTTAGCAAAACTATCAACAATCCATATCTCAACGACTTGAAAGATACTAATAATTTATGGATAAATCCCCGTGTCGCAGATATTTGGGGATTGAAATATGGACAAGAAATATGGATCAAAAATCAAGATGGTAAGGTTTCCGATTTTCCGGTAAAAGTTAGGATTACCGAAAGAATAAGATGGGATTCCGTTTATATGGTACACGGATTTGGTCACAATAACAAGAAGCTTTCCAGAGCTTATGGCAAAGGGGCGAGTGATTCTCAGATGATTACTAAAGTCTTGGTAGATCCATTGATGGGTGGTACGGGACTAAGAGGAAATTTTGTGACTATACTATTAGATAACCCACATAAAAACATAGAATCATGAGATATGTAATGGTAATTGATACAAAAAAATGTGTAGGTTGTAGTGATTGTGTTGTCGCTTGCCAAGTAGAAAATGATGTCCCCTTGGGTTATTGCAGGGATTGGGTAACAGAATCGGTTAGCGGAAAATTCCCAAAAGTAGAAATGGAATTGAGATCTGAAAGATGCAATCATTGTGAGAACCCACCTTGCGTGAGAACCTGCCCCACGGGAGCCAGCCATACTGTTGATGGAGGAATAGTGGTAGTGACAGGGAATAAATGCATAGGCTGCGGCGCCTGTATTGAGTCTTGTCCTTATGACGCAAGATATCAACATCCGGAAGAAGGATATGTAGATAAATGTACTTTCTGCTTCCATAGAGTGGAAAAAGGAATGAAACCGGCATGTGTTTCTGTCTGCCCAACCAGGTGTATGTATTTTGGGGATTTACACGATCCAAATAGCGATGTTTCAAGGCTATTGGCAGAAAGAAAGTATAAGGTACTAGCTCCTGAAGCAGGGACTAAACCTCAAGTATATTATTTGATATAGTTTTAATTGAGACGGTGTATGTAACTTAAAATATAAATGGCATGAACGAAGAATTATTTATAAGCGGAAGAAATATTCACAATATTGATCCTCATTTGGAAATCTGGGAATTCCCAATTGCTTTATACTTGTTTTTAGGAGGATTGGCAGCAGGAATTCTACTTTTTGCTTCGATCGCAGTATTGTTGGATAAAGAAGAAAAATTGCCGACCACCACAATATGGGCTCCAATTATAGCTCCAATTGCAATTGTTATAGGGTTAGTAGCATTGGTGTTTGACCTGTCACACAAGATGTTTGTGTGGCAATTATATTTGGCAATAAGAATTGAATCGCCTATGTCTTGGGGTGCTTGGGTATTGCTTATTGTCACTCCATTATCATTTTTATGGGTGTTTTCGGATTTGAGAAAGATATTCCCAAAATTGGATTGGAAATTTCCGGTTTTGTATAAACTTGAAGCTTTTATCAGGGAGCATAAAAAGTTTTTAGCGATGGTGCTCATTCCCTTATGTCTAATACTTGGAATATACACAGGAATACTGCTATCTGCTTTCAATGCGAGACCACTATGGAACAATGCCATTTTAGGGCCTTTGTTCTTGACATCGGGTTTATCAACAGCAGCAGCTGCAATTATTCTTTTGGCAAAATCAGACTATGAGAAACATTTATTTAGTAAGATCGATGTCGGATTGATTATCATCGAGATTGGACTGATTATACATATGGTTATGGGATATTATGCAGGTGGAGAAGCTCAAATAGATGCAATACAAATTTTGATTAATGGAGATTACAGTACTATGTTTTTTGTATTCTTAGTCGGTCTGGGATTACTGTTCCCTCTATTATTGGAAGTTTTGGAATTATGGGGATTAAAATTATCCGTTATTATCCCTGCAATATTGGTTTTGATTGGAGGTTTGGTTTTTAGAATTCTTATGGTAGATGCGGGGCAATTGACGAGAATACTTTATTGATAAAATAAATAATTATTCATTATGCAAAAAAAATATATATTTCTGACCTTTCTTTTGATGGCTATGATTTTTGTTGTGGCGTTTGTTGCTGAAAGAAATAATTGTGATAGTAGTATTAGCGAACAGTTCCACTTTAAATCCAAAAAATGTACTGCTATGAGTCCGGAAAAACTCCTAATCACAGCACTAAGTTCAGACAGATTTATAGGAGTTGATGACTTAGCCCAAAAAATAATCAGTGAGGATCCCACATACATATTGATAGATATTAGAGAAAAAGAAGAATTTCAAAAATACTCTTTACCGGGGGCTATTAATGTTCCTTTCAAAAATATTCTCAAAGTTAATGATAGTGAACCATTCTACAAATCAAGTGCATATATCAAAGTGATTTTTTCAAATAATACTATGTTAGCGGATCAAGCTTGGATAATTATGAGAAGAATGGGTTGTAAAAACATTAAAGTATTGGATGGAGGGCTAAATCGATTTTTCTTGACATTGATGAATCCGGCTAAACCAAAGGAAACTGACTCCCAACAAGCATTTGATATGTATAGATTTAGAAAATCTGCGGGAATCTATTTTGGTATGCCTAATCCACAAGAGTTTATTCCTAAACAACAATTAGCAATTTACAAAGCCAAAAGGAAGATTGAAATTGCTCCAAGGGTACATTCAGCTAAAACGAATGGAAATAAGGCTAAAAGTCAGGTAAAAAAACAGGTAAAAATAATAAAAAAGAAGCAAGGAGAAGAGGAGGAAGATGAAGAAGACGAAGGTTGTTAAATATAAAAAATATTGAGATGGGAAAGTCAAATAAAGGATTTGGAATTTTAGTAGCTATACTAATATTGTCATTTATAGCTGCAATATTCTATGTAACTGCCGATACGAGAAATATCGTACCCTTTGCAATGGATTATGATAAAGTATTAAGTGAAGTTTTGAGTCACAAAAATAGAATTTCACCGATAAAACTTGCAAAAATAATTGTTGATAAAGATTCTTCATTTGTATTGGTAGATATTAGAAGCCAATTTGATTATGACAAGGGACATTTGCCCGGTGCTACCAATATATTCAAAGCAGATATTTTGGAGAAAGATAATTTGGATTTTTTCAGATTATTAAAAGCGCAAAACAAAAGTGCCATTCTATATGGTAATGATGCTGTTGAAGCCAATGCTCCTTTTATGATATTGCAACAAATCGGTATTGACAATGTCATTCTGTTGGAAAGCGGATATTCATTTTTTGAAGGCAATGATTATAAAACTATTTCTGAAATGGGAGAGTTGGATTTGGGAATAGAAGTGGCAGCAATGGACTTCGCAAAATTGATTAATAGTGAGAAAACAAAAGCAAAAAATATAACCGTAGAGGAAGAGAAGGAAAAAGCTAATGCGAAAAAGGCTTTGAATTATAAGAAAAATAAAAAATCAGCCGTTACTAAAAAGACAGTAGTAACAAAGAAAAAACAAATTCAAAAAACTGAAAAGAAAAACGAAGAAGAGGAAGAAGATGAAGGCTGTTAATGGTTATAACATCCTAGGATTGATTATTTATCTTTTGTTTTTTTATTCGTGTACTTCCGATAATAATTCTGCTACCAATCAGACTAAATCGGAATCTTGCTTGTCTTGTCATAGTGGTATGACAGGATTTAGCGATGCTCATAATCCCGAAGCAATTGGGTGTAGCTCCTGCCATTTGGGTAATATCAATTCTGATATAAAGGAAATAGCTCACCAAGGGATTGTGCGAATTCCCGGAAATCTTAGTAATGTTTCACAGACTTGTTCCACTACAAATTGTCATAAAAGTGAATTTAACAGGGTGAAAAATTCAATAATGACTACAAATAGTGGAATTGTAAGTATTGACAAATTTGCATTTGAAGAAGTAAATCATACCGATACTTTTTTTCATATTGAGAATATTCAAGGTACTGCCGCGGACAGACACTTAAAGAATCTTTGTTATAAATGCCATTTGGGATATGAGAAAAAACATCCCGGAGCTACTTCAGAATTATCGCGTGGTGGAGGCTGTTTGGCTTGCCATTTGAATTATAATAAACATAAAATTGATAGTTTAGCACATCCCTCTTTAGATTTGAATATCGGTAATGAAAAATGTTTTGGTTGTCATAGCCGGTCTAGTAGAATCTCCACTAATTATGAGGGATGGTATGAAACTGTTTTGTCCAAAGAAGATGTAAAAGACTTTACCAAATATCGGATTCTACTTGATGGCAGAGTATTTGCACACGCAGAGGATGATGTTCATCATAGAGCAGGATTACTGTGTATAGATTGTCATTCTTCAATTGATGTGATGGGAGATGGACAAAGATATAACCATCAAAGTGATGCTGTCAAAATCCGATGTACAGATTGCCACCCCAAAGCAGGATTTAATAAAATAAGCCGTAAAAAGGCAGGAATTATCGCAGCTAAAGATTATGTTCTGAGAAAATATAAATATAAAAGTAAAGAATTTATAATCACACAAAAAGATTCTGTTGCATTAGTAAATACAGGATTCAACAAAGAAGGAGCGCCTTTCTTGATTGGCAAATTTAATCAAAAAATACACCACTTAAAGAACCAGCCTGATGCTTGCCAAAAAGATAAAGTACACAGTAAGCTTGATTGTAGTATGTGTCACACTTCTTGGGTTACAAGTTGTATAGGCTGTCATACAGGATATGATGACAAAGTAAAAATAAAAGGAACAACCAAAAGAGGGAAATGGTATGAAGAAATTGGTGAGTTTAATAAATCCTTGCCTGTAATGGGAGTAAGCTTTGATGAAGAAAAAACAATAACGCCCTCAATTCCGGGAATGATAATGACTTTGGATAAAACAGGGTTTAAAGGTGAAAAATATGGACATGATTCTATTTTTCTTCGACTTTTTGCACCAATTTCTGCACATACAATTAATCCCAAATCCCGTTCTTGTAAATCCTGCCACCTCAATCCTGAGGCAATTGGGTATGGTAAAGGCACATTAATGTTTAATAAGAATACAGGTAAATGGCTCTTTGAGTCTTTGTATGACATTGCAAAACAAGATAGTTTGCCACAAGATGCTTGGATTGGGTTTCTGTCGGCTATTGAAAAAAAAAATAGGTATTCGGCTCATCAAAACTTTTACCCTTTGGATTTGGATGAACAAATTAAGGTATTAAAGGTCGGGTCATGCATATATTGTCATCCAAATAATGAAGTTCTTTTAACAAAAATAATTGAAGGTAAATACAAACAACAAATTGATAAATGCAAATATTTTATTGATAAAAATAATTAATCCGGCTTAGCCAAACTCACTTATGCGTTCAAGCATTGATTTATTTTTTATTTTAAAGCTTTTACCTTTTAATTTTATAAGCTTATCCGCTTCAAATTCTTTCAGGATGCGTATCGTATTTTCCATAGAAAGTCCCGCAAATTCTGCTAATTCTTGTCTTGATAGTGGAATTGTGAATTCAAGACATCCAAAAATATGGTTTGAAAGACATAAAATCATATCGGCAACCTTGCCTCTTGAATTTTTTTCGGTAATACATAGCAGTCTTTTATAAAACCTGGAAGTGTTGTGATTGATATATTTTATAATTTCATTACTGAAAGCGACATTCTTTCTTAATACTTCTTTAAATGCCATTTTATCATATAGCTCAACTTTACATTTCTCAAGTGCAGTTACCGTATATTGATAAGTTTTATCCTCAGTATATAAACTTGATAGACCAAGGAAGTTATTATCTCTTTTAATTGTCAATATTATTTTTTTTTGAGATCCTTCAATATATATTTTTGATATTCCTTTTTTTACAAAAATGATGCTATTACTTAGAGTACCTTGTTTGATTAAAACTTCTCCTTTGTCATATTTTATACTCGTTTTATTGTTTTTAAGAATTAATAATTCGCTTTCTGTTAGCAATTCAAATGCCTCATTATGAGTAATATCTTTAATACAATTTGACATATAAGCTCTTGTTGTTTCGGTAAATATAAAGTATTGCTGAGATTTGTCATAATATTTTTTGATAAATATCAATAAATAAGATGCTTTATAGCAAATGATTACTCAAGGATTATAAATCAATTGAATTTAACTTTGTGTCAGAATAATCATTGGATGTTTTAATGATTTTTCAAATTTACAAAATTTAATTTTTTAAACAAAAAACTAATATCATGAAAAAGCTTTTTAATTTATTATTGATTGTGGCATTTGTGCCTTTATTATTTACTACAGGATGTAAAAAGGATATTGTTGATGCAGAATTTGATACACTGACAGAATACGTAAGTACTAATAATTTGGATTTACCAAATATATTGGATGGTTGGGTAAAACCCGGTTCAAAAATAGGTGTAGATACGGTAGATTACTCAGTTCCTAATTATTATATTATGGACTTTAGAAAGGCTGATGATTTTGCTAAAGGGCATATCAAAGATGCACATAATGTAGTTTTTGCTAAACTTTTGGATGAAGCTGCAAAAGCAGGCGGTAAGGATATACTTTGTGTATGCTATACAGGACAGACCGCTGCCAGAGCAACCGGATTTTTAAGATTGGCAGGATACCATGCTGTTACGCTCAAGTGGGGTATGGCTGGTTGGAATGCTGATTTTGATGCTAAATGGGCTACAAATGCAAAAGATGTAAATTCTCCAAATTGGGTGACAACCGGTGCACCTACTGCTATTTCTGAATTCGATGCACCGGAGTTTACAACAGATAAAACAGATGGTAAAGATATTTTAACAGCCAGAATAAACAAAGCAATTGCTTATGATTGGACAATTAGTAATTCTGATGTATTAGCTAATCCTGAAAATTATTTTATAAACAATTTTTGGCCACAAGATTCTTGGGATACTTACGGACATATAAAAGGTGCCTATAGAATAAGTGATTTAAAAGCTGAAACATTAAAGAATCTTGATCCAAAAGAAACTGTTGTTACATATTGTTACACGGGGCAAACATCCGCTATTACAACAGCATGGTTGCAGGTGATGGGTTTTGATAAAGCTAAAAGTTTGCTATTTGGAGCAAATGGAATGGCTCATTCTAAGCTTGTAGTTGGAACAGTTGGTAAAGCAGCAGCTAAATCTTGGCATGGAGCAGGAAGTGCCAGCACATTGAACTATGGATACGTGAAATAAAAATACTATTTTGATTTACTAAAATTATAGCCTGTCTGTGCAATCAACGGGCGGGCTATTTTAAAAAATAGTACAACTTGACTTTTTTCAACAATTTAAAACTAATGTTATGATTAAGATAAAATTTATAATTGCACTTCTTATTACACTATTTGCTACTCAAGCCATGTTTTCACAAGGTTGTGAAGAGCCGGGTGAAGGTGATGGCATCAATATTTTTGGTTATATTCAACCACAATTTGAATACAATTTTTATGGCAAAGACGGTATTTTTAATAAAAACGCTGACAAAAGCGGATTTTATTTCCAAAGGGCAAGATTGGGAGTTCTGGGAAATATCCCATACGATTTCAGTTACTATTTTGTGATGGAATTTTCGCCTGAAAGAGGTATGGGAATCAACGATGCTTTTGTCACTTACAATAGGTTTGGTCCTTACTTGAAAGTTTCGATGGGACTGTTCAAAACTCCTTTTGGATTAGAGCAAATGACAGGTTGCCACAAGTTGACATCTATTTACCGATCTCATGTCGTTGATGAATTGGCAGGACCTATAAGAGATATGGGAATTATGCTTTCTGGTGGAACAGGAGAGAAAAAAATATTCGGTTTGAAAGCTAAAAACATTTTTGGATACCAATTTGCCATTGTTAATGGTGAAGGAAGAAATACTAAAGATATTGACAATAGAAGATCATATATTGGAAGATTTACATTTCATCCTTTTGATTTTATTTCTATTGGAACAAGTTATAGATACAGCAATTTTAAACCTCTAGCCGAAGGAACTGAAAAAGACGATTATGGTACCAGATTAGGTTATGAGCTTATGTTGAAATACAAAGGCTTCAAATTATCGGGGGAAATGATTTCCGGAAGTGATGTTGGTACAATTAAATCAGGTGGTGGATGTAGCGGGTTGCCGGTGACATACGAGGAAGGTTCTGTTGACAAAAGCGGTTATTACTTTATGGCGTCATACAAAACTCCTTGGAATATCGAACCTGTGATTAAGTATGAATCATATGATCCAAATCTTGATCCCAAAGAAGGAAAAGAGGATGCATTTTCAACAATGACATTCGGAGTGAATTATTTTTTCAATGAGTGGACCAGACTACAAGTCAATTATCTATACAATGCTGAAGAAAAGGAAAAAAGAAATGATAGACTGGTTATTCAGGTACAAGCAGTAATTAAATAAAAAAACTAAATCAATAAAAATGAAAACATATAAATTATTAGGAATAATCTCCTTGATAGTAATGATGGTCACCGGTTTGACTGCTCAAGGGGACATAATCACGGCAAAACAATTCAAAGAATTGAAGAAAAGTGCCGATAATTTGGTAATTGTCGATGCAAGTAAAGCTAAACTTTATAAAAAAGCACATATAAAAGGAGCCGTAAATATACCGTATAAAGTACTGAATCTTGACAAAGGCATTGGTGAAGTAGCAGGTTTGCTTAAGCCTGTTGAAGATGTTGCTAAATTACTTGGTGACAAAGGAATTAGCAATACAGATATGATAGTTGTATATGACGAAGGAAGCCAAAAATATTCTTCAAGAGTCTATTGGGTGCTAAAATACCTCGGCGCAAAGAATGTAAAATTATTGCACAAAGAAAATAAAGCGTGGAGAAAAGCGCGTATTCCATTGACATCTTCATCAACAAAACTCGATGCTAAAACTTTTGAGGTAGTGATAAACAATGATGTATTTGCTGATATTTCATTTATTGAATCAAATAAAGATATTGTTATAGTCGATGCGAGAGGCAAGAAAGAATTTACCGGTACCGGAGACAAGAAAAAAACAAAATATAGCAAAGGACATTTACCCGGAGCAGTCAACTTATTCTTCAAAGATGTACAAAATGAAGACAAATCATTTAAAAGTGTTGAAGATATGACAAAAATCGCTGAAGATTTGGGCTTCACAAAAGACAAAACATATGTTGTTTATTGCAAAACAGGTATAAAGGCAGCAGTAGTTTATAATGCATTGAAAAACGTATTGGGATATCCAAATGTGAAGCTATATGACGGAGCTTATCTGGAATGGGAAAAGAAAGGCAAGGCAATAGAGAAATAAGCGGAGTGATATTAAGTTTTGTTGGTAATGGCTGGTTCTATTGAAGAATCAGCCTTTTTTTGTTTTTAGTTAAGCGCTAGAAAGATTGGCTCAATAGGCTCAGGGTTGATAAGTATATTTTCCACCAAGAGGACATCTCGCTGTACAGAGGGATGGCTCAGGGTAGTGAGTGCAGTTGAGTCAAAAGTTGTTACACTTTGAGTTGAAGGTCTCTGACCTCTCAACGATGCAACACACGAAAATGGGTTTCATTAGTAAAAACGGTGTAGGCTTAGTGGATATAAGAATTATTATTTTTTATTATCAAAACTGTCCACCGGAGTAGCCAGCAACCCACAATTATAAGGCCAGATGATAAGCGAATGTCTCTGACTGGGATGCCAGAGGGGGTAGCTGCTCGGAAAATTAATTTTGATAATATCAAAGTTCCTCCTTTAGATACTTTGCCGTATGGCTTTTTTTACAATCCAATATACCTTCGGTTTTGCCTTGGTACAGGACTTTGCCCCCCTCATTTCCTCCTTCAGGCCCGAGATCGATTATATAATCTGCAGACTTGATAATATCCATATTGTGTTCTATTACCAATATGGTATTGCCTCTATCTACCAGTTTATTCAGTACATTAATCAGATGCTTTATATCTTCAAAATGCAGTCCTGTTGTCGGTTCATCAAGAATATAGAAAGTTTTTCCCGTATCTCTTTTGGAAAGTTCTTCTGCGAGTTTAACTCTTTGCGCTTCACCACCGGATAAAGTGGTTGCTTGCTGTCCTAATGTGATATAACCAAGCCCTACTTCCAAGAGGGTCTTTAGTTTTCTTTTGAGTGTGGGTACTGCTTCGAAGAAGTCATAGGCTTCTTCTACAGTCATATTGAGTACATCCGAAATAGTTTTTCCTTTGTATAGTACTTCCAATGTTTCCCGATTGTATCTTCTTCCTCCACAATCTTCGCAATCGACAAATACATCAGGTAAAAAATTCATCTCGATTTTCATTTTACCACTTCCTTGACAGGTTTCACATCTTCCTCCCTTGACATTAAATGAAAAGCGTCCCATAGTATATCCTCTTATCTTAGCATCAGGGGTAATGGAAAACAATTTCCGGATATGAGTAAAAAGTCCGGTATATGTTGCCGGATTTGACCTTGGCGTTCTTCCTATAGGTTTTTGGTCGATTTCTATTATTTTATCTATATTCTCAAGACCTTTAAGGGACTCAAAAGGTAGAGGTTTTTTTATACTTTTATGTATTTTTTGGCGAATATAGGGATACAAAGTATCATTGATAAGTGTTGATTTCCCACTTCCTGACACACCTGTTACGCATATAAAGCTTGCAAGCGGCAATTTTATGGATACGTTTTTAAGATTATTACCAGTCGCTCCTTCAAGGGTTATAAATTTTTTATTACCTTTTCTTCTTTTCTTTGGTACAGGAATTTGCTTTCTTCCACTCAAATAATCCGGTGTGATCCCCTTAAATTTAATGAAATCTTTGGGTGTGCCTTGGGCGATTACTTCACCACCGTGTTTTCCTGCACCAGGTCCCAAATCAAAGAGATAATCCGATTCAAGCATAATCTCTTTATCATGTTCAACTACGATAACGGTATTGCCGATGTAGGTGAGCTCTTTCAATGCATCTATCAATCTTTTATTGTCTCTGGAATGCAAGCCGATACTGGGTTCATCGAGAATATATGTAATTCCTGTAAGTTTTGAACCGATTTGAGTAGCTAATCTGGTTCGTTGGGCTTCCCCTCCTGAAAGAGTTCTGGTAGGTCGATTCAAATTCAAATACCCAAGACCGACTTGGAGCAAAAAATCTACTCTGGTCAAAAGTTCTTTGAGGATTTCCTTAGCTATTGCACTTTGTTTATTGGACAATTTTTGGTTGATATTGCTTAGCCAATGGTACAATTCATTCAAATCCATTTCGGCTATATGACCGATATGTTTATTGTCTATTTTAAAATGAAGTGATTCTTTTTTCAATCTAAAGCCACCGCATTCATCACATGTCACTACCGACATATACTCTTCTGCCCATGAGCGAATCTTTTCAGAACTTGTATTCTCGTACCACCTTTTTATCATATTTACAAGCCCTTCATAAGCCAAATCATAGGTATATTCTGTCAATCCAAAATTGAAATCGTATTGAAAATCTTCATTGCCACCGTACAATATCACATCCAATGCTTTTTTGGGTATTTTATTAATTGGAGTATCGTAATCAAATTTGTACTTCTTTGCTATTTCTTTTAATTGTTTAAATGTCCAAGTATCACGTACTTCACCAAATGGAGCTATACCTACTTCGTTGATTGTTTTACTCCAATCAGGAATCACTTTTTCAAGATCCACATTATTTACTTTCCCCAATCCCTTGCATTTTGGACAAGAACCATAAGGAGTATTGAATGAAAACGAATTTGGAGATGGTTCTTCATATGAAATGCCTGAATCGGGACACATCAAGCTTTTGCTGAATGGATAGACTTTATCAGCTTGCAAATCTGCAATCATAACCAGATTATCACCTATTTTCATGGCGACTTCAATAGATGAAGACAGTCTTTCTTTTTTGGTTTTATCAACGATAATTCTATCTATCACTACTTCCACATCATGAGTTTGATACCTATCCAATTTATATCTCGGCTTGATATCGACTATATTGCCATCAACCCTGGCTTTGGTATAGCCTCGTTTTCGTATTTGATCAAAAAGTTCCCTGTAATGTCCTTTTCTTCCCCTGACCATTGGAGCCAATACGGCAATTTTTTTCTTATCGAATTCTTTAAGAATAACATCATTTATTTGCTCTTCTGTGTATTTTATCATTTTTTTGCCGGTCACATACGAATACGCTTCTCCGATTCTGGCAAAAAGAAGTCTAAGAAAATCATAAATCTCGGTTGTAGTCCCAACAGTTGATCTGGGATTCCAACCAGTAGATTTCTGTTCGATGGAAATCACGGGACTGAGTCCGGTGATTTGTTCTACATCAGGTCGTTCCATCTTGCCCAAAAACTGTCTGACATAAGCACCAAATGTCTCCATATAACGTCTTTGACCTTCTGCATATATGGTGTCAAATGCGAGTGAGGATTTGCCGCTTCCGCTTATACCGGTTATCACGACCAGTTTGTTTTTTGGTATATCTACATCAATATCCATCAGATTATTTTCCCTGGCGCCTATCACCGATATATGCTTATTTTTTACAGACAAGATATTTGTATTTTTAATCAATACCAAATTAACTCTAAAATGACGCACATATTACATTTTAATTTTACAATATTTTCATTAAAAATACTCGCCATAGCTAGGCTATTCCTGTGTTTTTTAACTCAATCTTGAAAAATCAATTCTATAATATTTATACGACATCTTAAATTTAATTTGGTATAAAATGTTAATTGAATAGACAAACGGACAAAGATATATCTTTTTTGAAAACTTGCAAATAAAAAATTGAAAGAGGTGCATTTCATTTTTTAAAATACTATCATCCGTTTTGTATCAACAAATTCATCTACTTCAAGTCTGTAAAACAATATTCCGGTCGCATACAAATCTTTCTTTTCGATTTTGACTTGATTGATACCGCCTTTTGCCATTCCTGCATATGATTTTATCTCCTTTCCCGTAATATCAAAAATCGACAGTTTGTATTTTGATGCTTTTGGCAATCTAAACTCGATTTTTGATGATTTTGAAAAAGGATTTGGAACATTCTGGCATAACTTATATTTTGGAGATGAGTTTACTTGAGTTATTGCATCTGTATTTATGATTTCAAGGGATATTTTTGATGTTTTCAATTCATCACCTCTATATGCTTCGGATTTTAATAATAAATTATCTACTTGCAATACTTTATCTAATTCGGAATCAGCATTAGCCATTAGTTTCAGTGTAAACAATGCTTCGTCTTTACCAAATGAAGATGCTCGAAAATCAGCTATACCTAATAGCAAATTTCCTAAGATTTCATTATAATTATTTTCATATATTTCCAAAGCTCCGTTTTCTATTCCAATAAATTCTGCTCCGTGAATATACAGAGATAATTGTAATCCAAAAACATCATTGAAATTACCGGAATAAACCGGCACAATAACAGTATCTCCCTTAGCAAATTTTTGATTTTTAATCACAAGATCCAGCGTTTGTGTATCCTGTGGTATCGAATCGACAATACTATTATCCGTATCACCGATTTTAAAGGCATAAAAATCTATGTCATCTACGTCATTGTTAAATAAATCTACTATTTGTATTCTCGCTTCATCTAATTCTTTTAATGCTTGTGCCGGATTTGCAAATTCATAATCCTTTGATATCGCTATCCATGAATTGTTTTCAAATTCTGTTTCTTCTCTAAGGAGTATTTTCAAGAGGGAATTTATATCTGAAATAGTAATACTGCCATCGTTATTGGCATCCATAGATAGTAAGTTGTACGGTGAAGCCGGCTGTTTTAATCCCAGCAAAAACAATTTCATCAGAATCATATCCCTAATATTGATTCCTCTGAGATAATTGCTGTCGAGAGTTCCCGAAATAGTATATGAACCTTCTTTTAGATTAAAGTCATAATATCCGCCATCTGTTTTAGTATTTTTTATAATAACGGTATCTTCTGCTATCATATTCATACCGTTAAATCGTATATCGGAATTCAAATATGTTACTCTTCCGTTTAGATTATAAAAATGTTCGCCTTCTAATATTATTTTTATAGGAGAGAAAGCATAATTATTGTCATCACATTCTTCGTCATAGGCGAATTTATCCCAAACGTAAATTCTAACAGGTAAATTTTTAGGATTGGCATCTTCTGTAAATTTCAATATTCTGCGTTGAGATGTGTTTTTTCCCGGTATCCATGCATCAGCTTCTCCTTGTAAAAATGCTTCATTTGTACTAATGTTTCCGGTTTTTGGATCAAAGAAATACTTGCCGTATTTTACGAATTGTTTTTCCCACTTTGAAGTATTTTCCCAAAGTTTTGGTATATAATCGGTAAATGTAAAATAGAGCTTATCTTTTGTAGCACAATTATCAATTGAAGCGATACAGCCTTCACAACCTCCCTTATCAAAATCAACTGCATTTATCTCCACAATTCCATAATCCAAATAAACTACCGACACATCGGAAGTTATAGGGGTAGGAGCTGTTTTATCAGCAACAGCAAAATATTGTTCGACTGTTTTTACATTGCCACAATGTCCTCTCACCGTCCATTTAACCTTATAATGTCCTTCGCTAAGACCCGATAGCAAATATTGCGATGCAATATCCGTACTGTCTATATTATCCTTTTGAATATCACCTACAACTCCTTGAATGGGATGAGGAAGATAATTGTAAGAATACTGAACAGTAATCCAAGTATCAACATTTGTAACGATATATTTCCATTGTGCATTATTGTCTAAGCCGCAAGAATCAATTAATCTGGCAGACAATACTACATCTTGAGTATAACAATCTTCAATGCCAATACAAGAATTCTCAACCACAACATCGATAAGATTCTTTTTTGTAACCACGATATTTTGAATATATCTGTAGTAACCATCATTAACCAAATTCGAGCAATCTATGTGACCATTTGCAATCGAGTCCATATTTGATTCCGCTTGACTACCAGGATCGTATTTACACCAATCAATAACAGCCCATTCACGTATCAATTTGAATCTGTGACTATCCTCAACAATAGTGTCTTCTTTGACGATTTCCGCAGTTATATCATTACAATGATCGTCAGTCCATGTAGGTGTTTCAAGATTATCCAAATCCTTATATAAAATATCAATATCCCTTTCAGGGAAAACAATTGTACAAGGATTAAACACTTTGTCGGGTAGTATTCTTATCTCTTGCTGGCAATAAGAAGTATCAATTCCATTTGAAACAGTCCAAGTTCTTTTTACGATATTATCACAATGTTGGTTAAAATGTTTATCAGTATATGTACGGGTATCATAATTACATAAACCGAGGATATCCGGTGACAATTTTGGATTGATATCCGGTGATAAACTTTCACTACATGTAATTTCTACCTTTGGACAATCGATTATATCCGGCAAAACATCATATACCAAAATCACTTGTGAATATCTGTAATAACCATCAATTAGAAGACTGTCACAAATCAAGCGTTGGTCTTTGGTAATATCGACATTATTCTCTGCACCGCTATTAGCTTGATAAACGCAATGGTCGATTACCGCCCAATCTCTTATTATTTTGAAATAGCCTTCTTCGGTAAAATCAAAGGTGTCCTCGTTTATTATTTTTGCGCTTATATCATTACAGACATTGCTTTCCCAAACAGGGGCTTTGTCTAAGTTTCCGGCACAATTTGTTTTGATATCACCGGGAAAAACAATTGTGCATGGGTCAAAAGGAAGCGTAGAATCAGGTAAGAAAATATGTTGTTGGCAAGTCGATTCGACATTATCGATAGATACTTTCCATGTCCTTAGTATTTCATTGCCACAATTTTCCAATCTTTGGTCGGAATATTCCAAATCGTAAAGACATCCTCTTTCGGTTTTTGGATACAGTTTATTATTTTCATCAGGATTTAGACTTTCATCACAAGACAATAAGATATCAGTACATTCTATGAATGGTTTGAGAGTATCTTGGAAATTAATAACTGCCCAGCAATCCCTGTAATGGTTTTTAAGGTCACCGTTTTCTCCAAAACGTTCAGGATTTACATCACCTGAGCCCGGGTCAACATCCAATACTCTCAAGGAAACCATTAGTTTCCCTTGAGTAACATTTTCAGAACATATAGAGATTGAATCCTTGTACCATGAATCGGTTTCGCTATTGTTTTCTTCAAGATAATTGCATTGTGCATCATACTCAGATACATTATCAACTTTTCGAGCTTTAAAGTAGAGAGAGCCGCAATTATCAAACGAATTGCCGTTGAATCTGACAGCAGCAATTTTTGTCAAACCACAATAGGGATAATTTATATTGAGCATTTTACAAGCCGGAATAGGTGGTTTACCATCAAATACAAGCAAATCAACACACTTTTCGGATTCTACACCGGCAGTATCTACCATATGATAACAAAGATTGTATTCACCTAATGCTAGGTCGTGTATTACCCAAGTCTCGGTACTGTCATAAAGCCCGTTATCGTCAGTGTCACCCATTATAGTATCACTATCAAATGTAACCCAATATTTATCAATGATACTACATTTTTCGCCGAATACCGGTAGTTTTGGAATTACAATATCAGCTTTACAAGACATAGGATTTGTACTAAATCTCAATGTATCTCCTACTATTTCCTCAAAGGAGAAATCATTTTTTACAACTATTACTTGGATATGTGTTAAAACCTCACCTGTACAATCATTTACCAATGTCCATTCTCTTAGTATTTTTACCTTATTGGTAAGTTGGTATTTGCTATCTTGATAAATATCTTCAATTGTTCCACAAGATTGGGAAAAGCCTTCAGGGATACCGGTTATATCCGTATGAGGGTTGCCATTTGCGTCAATTTTACTTATATTATTGCAATAAAGTATAGGATTATTTCCTTGTAGTCCATCCCAATTTACTGGCCATCTAAACGCTTTCAGTAAATCTGTTCCTGTGAAAAAATATTCGGAAGTACAAGTTTGTTGGTCTCCATTTGCATCTGTTATAGTATAGTGTCTCAATAGGTTTTGTTCTCCGCAATTATCCCCCCAAAAAATATCATCATCCCAATCTATAGAATAATCATTTGGAATTTCGGGAATAGGTATATCGAAACTCGCAGTATCTTCATAGCAGCTACTGAATACACATTCTTCTGCATACACCCTTTTGGCGAAAAAAGCTTGTCCTTGATTAACAGCCTTAATTGAAATATGATAGTTCCCTATAAACTCAGCATCATAATCCATGACTAATAACGTATAAATTTTTCCGGTATCCAGAGAGACAATATTTTTTATCATACCACTATCTTGAGGTTCTTCAAATTGTAATAAAGAATCTCTGACAATATATCCCCCAAGTCCCAAAATAAGATTATCACAAGTCGGTTTCCCCCATGAATTTGCAATATATAGGCCTAAAATTAATTTGTTGTTATCCGAACCGGCAAACTTGTATTCTCCTGATTGGGAAACAGTAAAATTGTAACGATCAAAATAGTGAATGCCATCATCGGGAATTTGGTCATGAGTACCAAAATCCCAGCAAGCCTTGTCTATTTCTATTGCAAAATCTTTGGGCGACAAGCTTCCATTTAGCGTGTCCGGAAACTCATCTCCTATATCAAATTTACCTCCCGGCTGACACGGGCAATTGATGGTTTGGGTATAAACATTCGTATTTACAAATAGAAATATATATACGATTAAAATAATACTAATAAAATCGGTGTTTTTGGATTTGTTCATAATGGATAAATATTAAGTATCGGTTATTAAAATGTGATATAAAGGTATGTGAAAAATCCGTAAACACTTAAAATACACTAAGTTATTTTTAGCATATTCTTTTTTTTAATACGATTTTATTTAGTGTGTTTGTGTGTTTTCTGGTAGATACTAAATAATATATCCATTTATATTAGATATGTATAGTTTGAATTTATTTTTTGCAATATATTAGATAGAACCCACCTCAATCCTCCCTTACAAGGGAGGAAGCTGCAACCCGCAAGGGCATGACTTAGCTATGGAGAGTGTTTTTAATAAAAATAATGGAAAGTTAAAATGTAATAAATGCTTCATTGCAATCAGTATATCCACCTATTTCAAAAGTGGACATACTAATGTAATTTGAATACAACAGGAAGTGTGAACCAAACACTTACATATTTTTCTCCTTGTTTGCTGGGAATCCATTTGGGCATATTTGAAATTAATTCCAATAACTCTTCTTTGATTTCTTGATTTAGTCCTTTTAGAATAGAAACTTTTACAATCTCACCTGATTTATTCACTGTAAATCTGATTAACGCCTTGCCCTCTAAACCGTATTTATGTGCTTTTGGAGGATAATACAGTTTACGATATACATACTCATTAAATTTTTGGGAAGTGCATTTTTCTCGTAATTTTTTATTTTTTATATGTGCACATTTTGCTAAATAAGGCATATGTTCTTCAATCCTTTTATTATCAGTTGAATCAACTCTTGATTGCCTAAAGATTGTATCGGATTTATATTCGCCTTGGTTGCTTATATTGCCCAATGAGTCATAAATCACAAAATCACCTTCTTTTACACCCATTTTATAGTTCAAAACCTCGCTTTTTCTTCCTTTGAAATCAAATTTTTCAAATTTTCCATTAAGCTTATCGTTTTCGTAATTTGCGATTAATTTTAACGTATTTGCTCCCCAATAATAAAATTTCCACTCGCCTACTTTTTTATTTTTAATAAATTTCCCAACACTTTCTATACTACCATTATCGTATCTAATAATCGATTCCCCATTCAATATAGAACAGTTTTTATCCAAGAAGCTCTGCTTAGAAGTAAGGACTTTGGTCTCAGGAAAAAATGTTCTTAAAATATACTGCCCGTTGCTATCGATAGATTTAACATAGTGATACCAACTAGCCTCAATTTTTTCATTTTCAGGAATAAATTCTTTGTATTTTTCATAAAAAATCTTTGAATTTGCAGTGTACAAATTTGGATTCTGTACAAAACATGATGAAAAGGAAAAAATCACTATGATAAAAACTAAAAATTTCAACATTTTTTTAACGATTTAATTCCAAAACATTATTACTCTTATCCACATCAACAATCCAATCATCTCCAAGAGTTATTTTGCTAATCTCATCAAATCGTTTTAGTGGGAAAATCAGCTTGTTATTTGCATTTTTCCAAACCTTTAAATTCAATTCAATATTACTACTTGTACCGTCTTTATAATATATTTTTATCTTCACAGGCAAAGCCAAATGACCGATATTGTTCACTGCCAAGTTCCTTTCATCCTCAATTGAAATGCCCATATCTGCATATCCAAAGTCAAAAAACCAATTTTCCCAAAACCAGTTCAAATCTTCTCCTGCTAAGTCATTGATCGAATTAAAATAATCGTACGGCATCGGGTGTTTCCCTCCCCATCGTTTCATATATCCTCTCTGAGCCTTTAAAAATCTGTCTTTTCCAAGATAGTTCAATAAATAATAGTAGGCTAAAAACGGTTTGTTATAACTGGCTTGTCTGTAAGGCCATCTAAGTCTCAGCAAATCTACAGGAACAAAAATAGGAACTTCCAAATCACTTCCTGCAAACTGTGCATAAGTACCCATCCTTCTTTGCAAATAATTATAGTCACTATCTTTACCCAAGTGGTCTTCTATATAGAAACTAGGAAAAAAAGTAGCCCAGCCCTCGTCCATCCATGCATATTTTCTTTCATTTGTGCCAACAAAAAATGGAAAATAAGTGTGTCCGACCTCGTGATATGTCAAACCCACATTTCCCACCCAAGTATTATCCTCTGCATCATTGCACATCATTGGAAATTCCATACCTGCATTCCCATTGAATATTTTCATGGATGGATAAGGATATGGAATTCCGGGAATTTTATTGGAATAATTGGTTAATATTGTATCCAAAAGGTTGATTATTCGAGGGTAAAATTTTCTATCCTTGGCATATGCAGTGCAAAGAAAAGTTTTTCTGCCTGTTTCTTTGTCAACCACAATGGTCTTAGCATCCCACCTGAATCTATTGGATGTACCTAGAGCAAAATCAGGAACGTGCTTAGCTTTATAATGCCAAGTTAATTTTTTATTTGGTAAAGTTACATCTCTCTTTTCAACTTCTTCTTTCTTGATTATACTCACCATTTTACCTACTTCATGAGCATCTTTCCATCGTTTGAGATACTCCGGAGATAATACTTTATCGGGATTTTGCAATTCCCCTGTCGCCCAAACTTTGAAATCTCCGGGAACAGTTATATTGACATCATAATCCGCATATTCTCCATAAAATTCGCCAAAACCGGTATAATTGTGTCTGTCCCACCCATTGATATCATCATAAACCGCAATTTTTGGATAAAAATATGTTATCATAAAAGTACTGTCCCCGTAATTCCCCGAACGAATAACTGCATTGCGAGGAAAACTATATGTCCACTCAAAACTTAAATCAATTGATGAATTAGGCGACAATGGACTGGCCAAATCTATAAACATATTTGTACCCGATCTTCTTATATTTTTGCTATCGGTTGATACTTCCTTATTTCTAACCTTGAGTTTGCTGATTACAACCCCATCGTGCATAATCTTTCGATTCATTCCCCAATCGTGAATATAGTTATCTTTTTTATAAATATCCCCGAGAAGAGTTATTGTTAATCTATTCAAGGTATCAGGACTATTATTCTTATATGTGATACTTTCTTTACCTGTCAATAAATATGTTTCCGGATTGAAATCGATATCAATTTTATACACGGGCTTATTTTGCCAATATTTATTGCCTGGCGTCCCTTTACCGGATCTGGATTTAGTTTTTATAGCTTTTGCCATATTCCTTGGCATATACAATTCTGTTTTTTGTGCAAAAAGAATCACCGGAAAAATAAAAGACAAAATATAAACAATAGTTTTCATGATACTTAATTTAAAATTTTTTAAACCTCAAAAATAAAAAATAAAATTCTTTCACAGTTTAGATTGATATAATAATTTAATAAAAAGCAAAAACTAGATTGAGCCAAGGGGTCAAAGAACTATTATTCAATCATTCTAATAATAAAACCTTAATTTAATATTAATAAATTATTTGTTTTGTTATTTTTGGGGTTTTAATGTATTGCTGTTAATGATTAACTCGTTACATAGAACAAAACTAGGCAAATAATGAATGAATCAATTGTTAGTATATTTATGAAATGGTGTGGTGAGACACCTTACAAAATCACACCACTACCTCAATCAGGTTCTAGCAGAAAATACTATAGAATCAAATCATCAAATCACATAGCTATTGGTGTTGAGAATACCGATCGAAAGGAAAATATTGCTTTTTTGGAATTCACAAAGCACTTTCTGAATAAAGGGATAAATGTACCTGAAATTCTTTTTTCAGATATTGATAACGATGTTTATCTCTTGGAAGATTTAGGGGATATTACCTTGTTTTCATATTTGACAGACAAAAAGAAAACAGGCAAATTTCCTGCAAAACTCAAAAGTGTATATAAGCAAGTCTTGGATCAATTGCCTGAAATTCAAATTAAAGCTTCTGAGGGACTACCTTATATATACTGTTATCCTCGCGCGGAATTTGACAAACAATCGATGATGTGGGATTTGAGCTATTTTAAATATTATTTTTTGAAATTAGCCCAAATTGAGTTTGATGAACAAGCTCTTGAAAATGACTTTCAAGCTTTCACAGATTATTTACTTACTGCTGATAGAGATTATTTCCTGTATCGTGATTTTCAATCCAGAAATATAATGCTCAAAGGCGAAAAAATATATTTCATTGACTATCAAGGAGGGAGAAAAGGAGCATTGCAATATGATGTCGCTTCACTGCTCTACGACGCTAAGGCTGCGATACCGGATGAGATAAGAGATGAGCTATTGGAATACTATATCAATAATTTAAATAAATATATAAAGGTAGATGAAGTCAAATTCAAGAATTATTATTTCGGATATGTATTGATACGTATAATGCAAGCGATGGGTGCTTATGGTTTCAGGGGATTTTACGAGAAAAAAGCACATTTCTTAGCGAGTATTCCTTATGCTATAAAAAATATGAAAGGAATACTTGAAAAGATACAATTACCAATAGAGTTACCTACATTAATGTCTGTCTTAGATAAATTGGTAAATTCGGAAAGACTTCAAAAAATAGGAAAAGAAAGAAAAAAACTAACGGTTAGCGTAAATAGTTTTTCATACAAAAGGGGAATACCAATTGATGAATCCGGACATGGTGGCGGTTTTGCATTTGATTGTAGAGCGCTTAATAATCCCGGAAGATATGAGCAGTACAAAAAACTGACAGGCAAAGACCTTAAAGTGATAAATTTTTTGGAACAAGAAGAAGATGTACATAAATTTATTAAAAATGTGAAGGGGTTAATTGATATATCTCTAAATACATATCTAAGACGGGAATTCAGTAACTTAATGATAAATTTTGGTTGTACCGGAGGTCAGCACAGGTCGGTTTATATGGCTGAATATTTTGCCAATTACCTCAAGAACAAATACAATGTAAAAGTAGTGCTAAGGCATAGGGAACAAGAAATGAAGTAGATTTTTTTAGTAGCAAAAAACAAGCTATTTTGAAGCGATTATCGATTATAATACCTATTTTTAATGAAGAACGAATCTTACCGGAACTGTTCCAAAGAGTAACTGATGCTGCAAGAAGCATCACTTCTGATTACGAATTGATTTTTGTCAATGATGGTAGCAAGGATAAATCTATCGACATATTAAAACAATTTGCCAAACAAGATAAAAATGTCAAATACATCGATTTTTCACGTAATTTCGGGCATCAAATAGCCGTATCGGCCGGTTTGGATTTTTCTTCAGGGCAGGCAGTAGTCATCATTGACGGTGACCTTCAAGATCCACCCGAACTTATACCCGAGATGTATAAGAAATATAAAGAGGGCTATCCTGTGGTTTATGCGAAAAGAAAAGAAAGAAAAGGAGAAACTCCGTTCAAAAAACTTACAGCGAAACTATTCTATCGCATATTACAAAAATTGACTTCTATTGATATTCCTTTGGACACAGGTGATTTCAGGCTAATAGACAGGAAAGTTGTGGACAATCTGAAAAAAATGACAGAGCAGAATAAATTTCTACGAGGTCAGATTGCTTGGATGGGATACAAATCTACTTATGTTGAGTTTATAAGAGATGAGAGGAGATTTGGCAATACAGGATATCCATTAAGCAGGATGGTGAAATTCGCTATTGATGGAATCACAGGATTTTCCAACAAACCATTGGTATATGTCAGAAATATGGGAATATTGGTTTCTATCTTCGCATTTTTGATAATGCTCTATGCTCTGTACTCTTATTTTGTTTTGGAAAGAGTGATTACCGGCTGGACATCGATGATAGTAGCATCTATGTTTATAGGAGGTATTCAGTTGCTTTCTATCGGTATTATTGGCGAATATATAGGCAGAATCAATACTGATGTCAGAAATAGACCTTTGTATTTTATTAATGAAAGTAATATTAAACAAGAGAATTAGAAGAGTGCCCAATATTTTAATCGGTTTCACAATCGCTAACGAGCTTATTAGTCCTATATGCTACTTAAGACTCAGAAGCCCGTTAGGGATTCTGAAGCTAACTCCTACAGAAAATATTAATACACAAATAATTTCTTAGAATATAGCACGTTATTTAATTTGAGTAACGTGTTACTATTTTTTTATTATGAAAGAAAACATGAAAATATGAATAAAAGAATACGTAATCTAGTAATGTTTTTGATTATTTTATTTAGTATTGATTTAAGTGGCCAGTATAGTTTTTTATTTGAAGTGAGTGATGGCAATAATGAAACTAAATACTCAACATATAAAGATTATTCAAGATTGTATAATTATGGAATTGGATGTAGGTATGATTTGACAAAATCTCTTAGTATTGGTTCAAAAGTAAATTATTTGAGTTTTAAATACCAAATAGATGGTAAAGGTACACATCTTAAACAAGGAGGCAAACGAATTCAAGATGGTCAATTAAGAAATTGGCTTCTGAGTAAATATTATAGTCTTAATTTCAATCTTAGGTATAAGTTCTACGGTTTTTTTACCGGGTTGGGTTTCGGTATTGGAGGAAGTGATATTAAAACAAAATGGGACTATCATTTTACTGATTTCAAGGAAATAGATACCGAACAATATTTTACAGATATTTACGAAAGAATTTTGACTTATGATGTTTCATTTAGATTGGGGTATGCCTATACATACAAAGATTTTATATCACTTGGGGTATATTGGGA
>Ga0256831_1000198_pt1 | contig 32133 bp, 53 predicted proteins | sample 132544metaG_FD_189087 | JGI IMG/M metagenome (GOLD analysis project Ga0256831, IMG submission 189087) | Hydrothermal vent microbial communities from Lau Basin, Pacific Ocean - 132-544 | ecosystem: Environmental > Aquatic > Marine > Hydrothermal vents | place: Pacific Ocean: Lau Basin | collected...
GTAATTCTTATAATAAATTTTAATAGAAAGAGGGAGGGTACATTATGATAGAAGCATTATTTGATACTTTACTTAAAGTTTTAAGGCAAGAGATAGGCAATCATCACGAAAATATTTGGATTGTTTTTGTTACAGGAGAGAAGAAAAAAGTCGATAGGATTTTTTACGGAGAGAGAGACGGTATTGTGTATGCAAGGAAAGGGGAAGTGGGTTTCGTTCCTTATCAGAGCATATTAGAAATTTATTATACAATAAGAAGGAGAAGACGAGGATGAAAATTAAAAAGTATTGCCATAAGCCTACTGGTGTGCAAGCGGTACAATGGAAGATAGAGAACTGGGATAGCATTCGCAAGTTCGTTCCAAAAGATATATTAGGCAAAAATAAAAAAAGAGAGAAGCATTTGCCATTAAATCTTAATCTTGAAGGTGAGAGTATAACAGTTCCTTACGGTGATTATATAGTCAAAGATATTAAAAAAGGAAAATATTATGTAGTGAAGTCTGATGTTTTCCGAGATACTTATGTAGAGTGCAAAAAGGAAACAGAAGATATTGCAGCAGGTTTTGAACAGACACTTATTGCAATAAGTGTCGGCGATGTTATTAGATTTAAGAAAGGGATGCTAATGCAATCTGCTATTACGGGATTGCATTATCTTGTTAAGAAAGCCGTTTATAAAGGCAGCCACTTATGGGAAGTAAAAGAGAAAAAGGAGGTGGAACGATGAGCAATAATTATAACGAAGAAATGAACACAAGGCACTATGTAGAAACTATGGTTGAGAAAGAACTAATGGAAGAACTGGAAGAAATGGCAGATTACTATGTGGAAGAATCTTTCAGGCTCAGGTGGGAAGAAGTAGAGATGTTCCATCTTATAGGACAGAAAATCTATTCTCTAATAAGTAGAGGGGTAGATGTAGACACTATATATACTTACTTACGGAAGAATACGAAGAAGCGAGTGCAGAACTGGGAATTTGCTTTAATACTTTATAGAGCATATCCGGATTTAAACTTGCTTCCGGAAGGGAAAAATGTTTCAGTTTCGATGCTAAAAAAGAAACTGCTTCCTGAGAAAGTGCAGAAAAGAGTGACTTTGAGGAAGATTCTGAAACAGCATCTCAGGAAGTTCCAGCATCCGAAGAATGACTACGAGAAAGGAAGGAAAGATGAAGCGGAATCACTACTCACTTCCGAAAAGTGAAACGGTGGATATATTCTTAGACATTAGGATGCCGAAGCCTGAACGATACGAGCTCGTAGAGAAACTCAGGTTTTACGACCCCGAAGCGGGATTTATAGATAGAGAGCAGACTGTGATTCGTTGCGATATTTCCATTCCGAAACTAAAGGAGTTCCAGAAATATTATGCTATACAGTCATACTCGCTTTTGAGAAAAAATGAAAACAGTGGTAAAATATAGTATACGGTTGTTATTTACTTATTATAATAACTTGCGTTGAAGAAATATAGAAAAGAAGGGGGTTTTATATTTGAAAAGAAAAACCGAAAAAAAGACGACTGTGAGACCGAAAAGGAAAAATCATCCCGCTTTCGAAGCGAAAAAGGGAAAAATTCAGGAGATTCTGAAAGACCCCGCCATCGAAGCGAAAAGGCTTGCTAACCTACGGAAATCTTTAACGAATTTCAAGAACGGGAAATATGTGAAAGAGTTGCCCTATTATTGCAATAACTGTCCTGTGAAAAACAAATGTCCGTTCTACCAAGCACCAAAGCACAAAGGGGATTTAGTAGTGTGTGCTCTTCAGAAGACATTCAGGAAGTGGTTCTCTCCGAAAGATTTCGATTACAGGGAAGAGAAGAAAGTAGAGAAAACGAAAAACCGCATTATGAATGTCCTATTGCAGCGAGCAGCGATAAATCTGTGGTTCGAAGTTCTGGAAGGCGGGAAGCAGGATAAAGCGCTCTCTCAGTTGTTCCTTGCGATACTTGATAGACTCGAGCCATCTCCAACAGTAGAGAATCACATCACTATAAACCAAGCGATGCAGGGACTTACGCCTGAGCAGATTCGAAAAGTGAGAAAATTTCTTCCTCAGAATGCCTGGGAGGAAATACTGAATGACGACGGACATAGCGAAACTTCTGGAAAATGATGTGAGACTCCATCCCGCTCTTTTAGGAAGGAGTGTTCTTCCATTCCGCTATGAAAGACCGAAACACATTCGTATTTTCGAAAATATTATTTTGCAGCTCACAGATAGAGAGAATCAGAGATACATTATAGAGATTCCTCCGAGACACGGGAAAAGCATAGCCTTTTCCATACTACTCCCTGCCTTTTTCTTGATGAACCATCCCGACAGGAAAGTGATTTTGGCTTCCTACTCCTGGGAGCTTGCGAGTGACTTTGCTTTCCAGGTGAGAAATATTCTGATGGGAAACGGGATTCTCTCGCTTGCTAAAAAGTCGGAGTCAAAGGTAATCACAAGGGAAGGCGGGGGGTTATTTGCCGCCGGTGTAGGAGGCTCTATCACCGGCAAGGGAGCGCACCTTCTTATTTTAGACGACCCTGTCAAAAACTTAGAAGAAGCCGAGAGCCCTACCATTCGAGAGAAGGTGTGGAAGTGGTTCGGTGCTGTCTTCCTTACCAGGGCGGAGCCCGGTGCGAACATCGTAGTTATTCAGACTCGATGGCACAAAGACGACCTCTCCGGGAGGCTCCTTCGAGAGCAGCCCGGAGAGTGGAATGAAGTGAAAATGAAGGCGATTTCAGATGGAAAAGATGACATTTTGAAAAGGAAGAAAGGGGAGCCTCTCTGGGGGGAGCGGTTTCCGAAAGATGTTCTTTTGAAAAGGAAACGAGACATCGGGACATACCTTTTTAGCGCTCTGTATCAACAGGAGCCTATCTCTTCAGAACTTTCCATATTCAGAAGAGAATGGTTTCAGTTCACAGAAAAGCCTCCGAGACGCTTTGATAGACTGGTCCGATATTGGGACCTTGCATCTACGAAAAACGCTGGGGATTGGACTGCTGGGGCTTTGGTAGGTGAGAAAGATGGAATCACATATGTCCTGGATGTGAGAAGAAAACAGGGAACGCCATACGATATAGAGAGATTTGTGAAGCATACGGCGATGGAAGATGGAAGAAATACTGAAATCTATTTCGAACAGGAACCAGGTGCAGGTTCGCGGTCTCTTATAGATGCGTATAGGCGGTCGGTTCTTTTCGGATACTATGTCCGAGCAGATAGGAAGAATGTTTCGAAAGAATACCGAGCACGCCTTGCGTCTCCGAGTGTGGAGGCGGGGAATGTTTTTTTAGTGAGGGCTTCCTGGAATCGTATGTTTCTTGATGAGATAGAGGCGTTTCCGGAAGGAAAACACGATGATATGGTAGATGCTTTCACAGGGGCTTTCTTCTATGCAGCGAAGCCTGTGAAAGAAATTTCAGAGAAACCGAAGGGGGTATAGACCTATGAAAAATTTTTTCGAGGTAGGAAAAAAATTTCCACCTGAAGAAGAGAACGACAGATTCGAAATGTATGAAAAGAATCGTCTTCTTTATGAGAACGAGCACGATAGTGTGTTTTGGGGCTCTCGTACTACTATACTACAGGGCTCGAGTTACCAAAGGGAATTCAATTTGAATTTATTCAAAATTGCTTCGCGGGTATTTGCTGACCTTCTTTTCGGAGAGGAGCCAAAAATAAAACTTCCGGAGAACCATCCTGCTACCGATTTTCTTTCTTCTTTCGTTCTTCAGACTCACTTCCAGGAAAAAATGTATTCAGTGGCTATTGATGTGCACAGATACGGCACAGGTATAGCAAAAGTGTATATGGAAAATGGAAATGTATATGTGGAAGCAATTCCACCTACAGGATGGATACCTGTTTTCAATGACGGTCGACCGAAACAGGTAGCAGAGCATATTCTTTTCTCGGAAGTGAATGGTGTTCTCACTACAGAGGAACATCTTCCCGGGGCTGTAAGAGTTCAGCATTTTTCCGTGAGAAACGGAATCATAGAGGAACTCCTGGACAGTGAAGAGAAAGCGACGGGAGTAAATGACTTCTTGGTAGTAGACTTCCAGAATTCTTTGGTATCAGACAGATATATAGGTTATGATGAATATCGGGACATCGAAACTATAGTGGACGGGCTCGAAACGAGGTTCATTCAGAGAGCGAAAATCCTGGATTCACACTCGAATCCAGCGATGCAGGGTCCAGACTATTTGATAAAAAGGGACCCAATCACGGGAAAGGCGTATGTCGATGTAGGTGGTGGAAAGTATTTCCCTCGCAGCGGAGACGACCCTGAAGTGAAGTATATTACTTGGGACGGGAAACTCGAAGCAGTTCAGAAAGAGATAGATGACCTGGAAAGGATGTTTTATATTATTTCCGGAGTTTCCCCAGCACTTTTAGGGATTATAAAGCCTGGACTTGCGGAAAGCGGTTCGGCTCTGAAAAGACTGCTAATACACACACTCGCAAAAGTGAACTCTTACAAAAAGATTTTCGATGTGAAAATGAAACAAGTCATTTCCATTGCTTCCGAGCTTGCAGTCGCAAATGGAGTTGAAGGAGCGAAAAAGATAGACATCACTGATGTCGTAATAGATTGGCAAGATGGAATCCCGAATGACTATACGCAGCAAGTTCAGGATGAATCGCTTGCAGTTTCCGCTGGTCTCACATCGAAACGCTCTGCTATGAAAAGGCTCTATGGACTCGATGGAAAGGCTCTCGATGCGGAAGAGAAACAGATACACCAGGAAGAACAGATAGAAAGGATTATTACGACAGCGGAAGCACCGTCTCTGAAGGAATCGATGGGATATATAGAGAAAAAAATAGGAAATGGATAGTTACCTCCAAGAGTTTCTTCAGTGGCACCTCAATACAGTACAGGATGTTCTTCATTCTGTTATTACATCGGAGTTCGATATAGCGATGGTTCAGAAGAACCTCGAAAAAGAAAACTTTCGGACTCTGAATGAACGCTATCTGGGAAACAGAAATATCAGGCTTATAAACGAAATTAAAAGACTCGAAGAAGACCTTTCTAATGTTCTGAACGGCGTCAAAAATGAAGGCGTTCCGAAGGCTTTTCAGGCGGGAGAGAATTATGCAAGCATCTCTTTAGGTGCAAGTTTCGAATCCGATGTGATTCAGAATCCCTACATTCTGAAAGCATATGCAGAGAATATGAACGAAAGATTCGAAGAAATCCTGAATGTTTTAGGGCGTAGACAGGAACACTATCAGAAACTTTTTGAAAATGAACAGGAAATGCTTTCTCAAGGGAAAAACATTCGGGCTCTAAATATTAGAATCTCGCAGCTCCAGAGTCTGGGATTTCTTACAGTTCAGGAAGCAGCTCATATCTACGAACAGAATATGAAGCAGATGCTTTCGAGTGCCTACAGAAATGAGGATGTTTCCTATGTACACGACAGCGCTGGAAGAAAATGGAAGATAGGAGCGTATGCTCTTCTTCTTGCACGAACAACACCGATGGAAGCCTATAGGTTGGGTTCGATGGCTCAGTATGAGAAGATGGGTATCGATGTAGTGCAGATGACATCAGACATTCTTCCGAATACCTGTGATGCCTGCAAAAAATGGGCTGGGAAGAAATTTAGTCTTTTCGGAAAAACTCCAGGAATGCCAACACTAAAAGACCTTCTCAATGATGGAGTCTTCCATCCTAATTGTATTCATACCTGGTTTGTAGTGAATCCTGATGTCAATTCTTTGAAAAAAGAGACTACAAAACTAAAAGAGTTTCTTCTTCGCGGGAAACCACTTACACCTGAAAAAGAAAAAACACCGGAGACTCCCCAAAAAAAGAAAGAATTGAAATCTGAAAGTAAAACCTGGAAAAAATGGAGAGAATATGAGGAAGCCTATAAGAAATGGCTTTCCCGTCCGTATTATGTACCTTACAGCAATAAAGAAACAAGATATGTACGGCGAGCAGGAACAACATACTTACAAGAAATAAATAAATTCAAAGAGATGCTTCTTGAAAATGAACCTCGTATTTTCCGTATAGTGAAAAATGATGATACACTTCAGAAATTCCTCTTTAATCCTGATTTGGTAGGAGATTATCTTTTAGGCTTTCTTCCTGCGCCTCCCAGAGTTTCGTGGGAAGGAGTAACTCGAAGGATGTATGGTTCTTCTGCTGCCTGGATTGAATTGAACTGGAAGCGAAGCGGAGGGCTGAGAGGAAATGCGGCTTCGAGCGAAATGCCATACGAGCAAGCTCTTCTTTCAGTGTGGGCTCACGAGTGGAACCATATATTTCAAGGAATGATGAAAGAAGATGAAAAAGTAGAGTCTATGCATCATATATGGAATCTTTTAGTGCCTTCGGGGACACTTGTCCCGGAAGAGTTTTTGAGATTTTCGCAGGGAATTCCTGTGTATGCAGCGCCTATCAGAGAATCCCTGCTGCGTCCATTTTTGGAATCTTTAGGAGTAGAGGAACACCTTTCTTACGAGGAAATTAGAGAATTTGCGAATGCACCGGCGCATATGGAAGAATGGATAGAAAAACTCCACCTACCGGAGAAAGTGAAACATTTTATGGAACACGCTTTTACACAAGCCAACAAAGGATATATGTTCGAAAACAGGAGCGAATTCGAATCGGTCATAGTGGAAGGAAGGGCTCTTGGATTATTTAGAAAAAACACTCCTTTCTGGAAGGCTTCACAATACCTTTTAGAAAGAGATATGGAGTTACCGTTACATTTATCCTCTTTGGCTGCAACGGCTCTAAAAAGGACATTCATTCAGAATGCACAGGACTCAGTGGGTCCTGATGGGGTGTATACTCATTTTGTTCGATATATACTACAGAAATATATGAAATCAGTAGACTTTGAATCGAATCCCGAACTTCTCAGAGAAGATGAAATATGGAAGATGGCTATGGATTTTTCCCAGAGCAGGTATCCTATCGATATTGGAAAAATAGTCAAAGCCGCTGATAAAAAAGCGAAAGCCATAGAAAAAGATGCTCCCTCAAGTGTGTATGGAAATAAAAAATGGAAAGCAGTTTTCGATATAGTTTCAGAAGTGATTACGACTATCTCTCACGCATCCGATTTCTTTTATGTTCTTCAACCTGAGGTTCTGGAATCGAAAGGGCTTTTCCGGGCTCTTCAGCTCACGGTTTCAGTGAAAGGATTCCAAGACATTCTGAAATACCATCTTCCCGTCTCGAGCCGTTTTCTATATCCGCTCCAGCTCGTTCAGGAAATATATGAAAAATACGGAGACAAAATCAAGAAATATTCAGATGCTTTCGGTCCTGTTTTTCAGATGCCTTTCGAAAGTATTCTCTCCTCAGCAGGGGGAGAAGTCGTAGATGAGCAAGTTCTCTCGCATCTCTATACATACATAGTGGATACTACTACGATGCTGGATGCTTTTCACGATGCCACAGACAAGGACCCCGACTCTACAGTGCAGCTCGTAGTATCCAGCAATCTTTTCCAGAAGTATTTCGAGCCTGAAAAATTCGATGAAAAAGCGTTTGATAAGCGATGGAAAGAAATTATAGAAGACTATAAGAAGAAACATTATAGAAGGAGGAAAAAAAAGAAATGATACACATAGAAGATATCCCGAAAGGAAGCGGGATTCTTGTGATTCTGGACGGGAATCGAGGGAAGACGGTTCCTATATCTCTCACATACGCATATGTAGAATCTCCTGAAATACCTCGCACTCTCATAGCAGTGACATTTTTCGCTACATATGAAAAGTCTCTACAGTCTCTTTTGGAATCGATTCCAAAAGTAAATTTTTCACAGCATCCCATTCCTTTTCACATTGATGTACCTCACAGCATCCCGGAAGTATATGTGTGGGGAAAACACTACACACCGACAGCGTTTCTTTCAAAATTACTCGTAAACAGGTATCTTCCATTGAAAGGATTAGAGGGAGTAGAGTATTGGGACCTGATGCCAAGAGAATTTTTCTTTGGCAAGGAATTGAAACAGACATATAATAAAGTAGAATAAAATATTTACTCTCGAAAGAGAGGAATCTACCGCTACCCGGCGGGAAAGAAGGGGGTTTTATGGGAGACGAAAAAAAAGAGAATTTTGGAACGCAAGAGCAGGCGGAAAACACTACTTCGCAATCAGCAAGCGAAGGAAAAACATTCACTCAAGAAGAGCTGAATAAAATCATTTCTGAACGCCTTGCTCGTGAGAAAAAGGCGCGTGAGGAACTCGAAAACAAGTTGAAACAGTATAAAGAACAGGTCGAAAAAAATCTTCCAGAAGCAGAGCGCTACAAAAGAGAAGCAGAAGAGTATAAAAAGCAGTTTGAAGCAGCGCAAAAGGCTCTTCACGATGCTCAGGTGACTCAGATGAAATATGAGATGCTGGAAAAAGAAGGACTTCCGAAAGCCTGGGCTCGGCGTATTCAGGGAGAAACAGAGGAAGACATTCGAAATGATATAGCCGAGCTGAAAAAACTTCTGGGGGTTCAGAGTGGTGTAGGAAATGCAGTGTTTCCTCAGTCAGGGAAGCCTGCAAGTATTAACGATTTAATCAACTCGGCACTGAGGCGTGCCAAAAAATAAAACAACAATAAGGGGGTAAACTATGGCGTATAATGGGAATGTAATAGGAAAATCTAATATCGAGGGCGTCCTTCCGGAACAGTATTCTAAGCAGGTTATAGAAGGAGCTATCGAGCAGTCTATTACACTTAGACTTATGAAGAAACTTCCGAATATGAGTGCGGGGACTCTGAAAATGCCTGTCCTGGACCTTCTTCCTATGGCTTATTTCGTAGATTCTTCAGGAGAGACTCCAGGAAAGAAAACTCCATCCGCACTTGCCTGGAAGAACAAAACAATCACAGCGGAAGAGGTGGCTGTAATCATTCCAATTCCTGAAGCATATCTTGACGACGCTTCTTTCGATGTATGGGGCGAAGTAAAACCAAGAGCAATGGAAGCATTCGGAACGCTTATTGACAGTGCAATCCTTTTCGGAACAAACAAGCCCGCTTCTTGGCCTGATGGCGTTGCAGTGCAGGCTCTTTCCGTAGGAAATGCAGTGAATATCGGAACAGGTTCCGACCTTTATGAAGACATTATGGGAGAGAGCGGCGTTATTTCTAAACTCGAACAGGAAGGCTTCCTTGCGGATGGCTTCGTTGCCGACCTTTCTATGAGAGCGAGACTCAGAGGAATCAGAGGCACGAATGGAGAGCTCATATTCACGAATTCTATGCAGGGAGCTACTCCGTATATGCTGGATGGACAGCCTATCTTCTTCCCCAGGAACGGAAGTTTCGCTAATAACAAGATAGCAGATGATGGAACGAATCACACATATGCGGAGCTTATTGCGGGTGAATGGAAGCAGGCTGTATATTCTATCAGACAGGATATGACTTTTAAGATTCTTTCTGAGGGTGTGATTCAGGACCCGAGCACGGGAAATATTCTCTATAACCTCGCACAGCAGGATATGGTGGCTCTTAGGATGGTAATGAGACTTGGATGGCAGCTCCCGAATCCTGTGAATGCAGTTCAGACAGACGAGACTAAGAGATACCCGTTTGCAGTTCTGAACCTCTACACAACAGCGTAATAGTGTAGAGTAATGGAAATGGATGCTTTTAGCATCATCTCCTTTCATATATCACGGGGAAGAGGAGAGACTCCAATCCTCCACTCCTTCTTCCCCGCCATAAATAGGGGGTAATATAATGAAGGTAAAAATACTCGCATCAGGTTTCGTGCTTCGTGGAAAGAAGTATGAAAAAGGAAAGACATACGAAATAGATGAGAAACAGGGAAAGAGGTGGATAGCATATCATATCGCTACTGAAGTCGTAGAGAAAAAGAAGAAGGTAGAGAAAAATGCTCGTGACTCTCGATGATGCAGATGCGTATTTCCATACTCGACCCGCATCTGAAAAGTGGTTCGAAAAAAACGGTGCAGACCGTCTGAAATATCTTACGCTTGCCAATAGACATATAAACGGGCTTCCGTTCATAGGGGAGAGAGTCTCTCCAGACCAGGAAGATGCCTTCCCTCGTTTCATTTTCGTGCATTTCCCGGATGCTATTCAAGAGATTGCATACAATCGTATAGACACTCCAAAAGAAATTAAGGAAGCAGTATATGAAGAAGCGTATGCAGTGATGCTCTATTTCGAAAGTGATACTTATCGCTTTAAGGAGATGGGATATACTCGAACGAATCAGGACGGCGTCGCTGTGGAGTTCTCAGGGAAAAATAGGCTTCTTCTTTCAGACGAAGCGATGCTTCTTGTAAAGGATTGGGTTGTAAGTTCTGTGGTCATATGAACAGCGTAGATACCATTTTCCAAGTCGATTTTTCGGATGTAATGAAAGGGCTTTCGAAATATAGGAAGGCTTTTCAGAAAGCACTTCCGAGAGCTCTGGAAAGAGCGGGATTACGAGTTCTGGTTCCTGAGGCTATGAAAAGAACGCATATAGGAGAGACAGGACACGAAAAAGCATCCTGGAGGGTGGCTATACACTCTTCCGATACGCTTCTTTTCGGAAATATACAGCCATATTGGAAATTTACAGAATACGGGACAGGGAAATATAATATGTTCGGAAATGGCAGACAGAAAGCCTGGATATGGTATTCACGGACTGCTCGGTGGGGCGGCTTTTTCGTGAAAGGAAAAGGATATGGACATCGCACTCACGGACAGAAACCTCAGAGAACAGGATGGCACACAGTTCAGGAATCCCAGGAACTGTTCAAATGGACAGCAGCGAAAGAACTTCTGAAAGAGGTGAAAAACTCGCTATGATTTTCATAGAAGCCATAAAAGATAGACTGAAAGATGTTAATATAAAATATGTCGAGCATTTCGAGCCAAAAGCAGTGAAAGAAGAACAGTTCTATCAGTATTCTCTTACTGAGCATCCTTCTAAGCCTTATAGCGTAGGATACCAGACGACGGTGGAAATGAGAATCCTAACTCCGGACTTCCAGGATGATATTATAGGGGAAATCCTTTCCCGGCTCGGAAGGGGGACATATGGAAACGCATATGTGCAGATGGTGGAAATAGGTTTTGAGACACCTCAGGAAATACTTGAGGGACTCTACATTCAACAAATAAATCTCACATTTACCTGGGAGGCGTTGCAATGACTAAAAAATGGATTCAATCTGCGATAAAAAATAAGGGAGCATTACGACGCACACTGAAACTGAAGAAAAACCAGAAACTCACAGCGTCGAAACTCTCTAAAGTAATCAAATCGAAAAAAGCAAGTGCAAAAACAAAAAGGAGAGCAAGACTCGCTCTCACTCTCTTAAAACTCAGAAGAAAGAGGAGGTAATATAATATGGCAACACAAGTGACGGTACAGACGCTTTCACCTACAGGTGGAGAAATAACTTTCCAGGATGTAGATGGGACAAATGGAAACTCTTTCCTGAACACAACAGGAAGGATAATAATGAGGATAAAGAACACAGATACATCAGACCACACAGTTCACATAGCAAGCCCTACACCGTGTAACCAGGGATATACGCACGACATCGACGCGACGGTTACCGCAGGCACAGAAGTTTCGTTCGGACCGTTTTCTGTCGCAAGATTCAACGATGAGAATAATATGGTCAATGTGACATATCCAGATGGTGGAACAGGACTTCAGATAGCAGTGATACAAATATAGGGGGTGAAATGATATGGCTAAAAAGATATTCGGAATTGCTTCCAGCTCTCTCGGAACCGTTATTACGGGGGCTGTGGTAGATTCTGCAGACTACGGACTGGGAGGCGATAAGAAAGAACTTGCAGGGAATCCTCCGACATCTATAGTAGATGTGAGGATGGCGAAAGTAGTGGAATCTCTTCATATCGTTGCGAAGTTCGAAAGCACAGCGGACGCAAATACAATAAAACAACTTATGAAAGACGCCACAACTGTCACGGCTTCAGTGACTTCGATGGACGGTGATTCTGTTTCCTGCACAGGTATTATAACAGAGTTTAAGAAGAACGCAAAAAAAGATGATTGGTGGGATGCTGAATTCACAGTCGAAGGCGTCGACTCCGGAACAACAACATAAGGGGGATAAATGAAGCCTAAAGATATAGAACTCTGCTATGAAATGACGGGAGTCAACATTCTTTCACTTCTGGATACGAATGGAGTGAAGGACCTCCAGCGTGTCGACCCGAAACTCTATCGATGGCTGGTATGGTGGAAAAGAAAACAGGACGGGAAGAAGGTCGACTTTTCTGAAATGGAAGATGAGAATCTCGACCTCGTAGAGATTAGGGATGCCATCCGCACTTTTTTCGGGTTAGGGAAGCCAGCCGAGAAGTAATAAACGCTTTTCTCTTCATCGCCTCCAAAGGTTTCGCTTCCCTAACCTATACTGATGTAAAGGGGATGGACTTCGAAGATATAAAATACATTCTGGAGCAGCTCGGAGTCGATATAGAAGAAGACACAAGCGAGGAAGAGTATCAGAAAGCGAAAGAGAAACTGAAAGAAAAACTGCTTGCGATGGTAAAGGGAGACAATAATGGATAATGAACTCTGGATAAAAATAAAAGCAGACATCGATGATGTGAAAGGCAAATTCGGAAGCCTTTCCGCACTTTCAGGGAAGATAGGAAGTGCTATACAGAAGAATCTCGGAAAGGCTCTCCTAATAGGCGGCGCGCTGGGAGGTATAGGCGGGCTTTTCGTAGATTTCGGGCGTAAAAGTTTCAATGCGTTCGTAGAGAGCGAGCAGGCGACGCAACGATTCAATACTCAGCTCAAAAATCTCGGTGTGCCTACTAATTTGCTTCCCGACCTCGACTCTCTCACTAATGAACTTCAGAATGTCACGAATTTCGATTCGAACGACATAGAAGCAGCACTGTCGACACTAATGCGGCGTTTTAACGACGCTAAAACAGCGGGGCTTGCTCTTCAGGTTTCGATGGAGTATGCACGGGCTTCTGGGGAATCTCTTCAGGCTTCCGCTTCCAGAATAGGTACTACAATACAATCGGCTCTTTCAGGAAAAGGCACTTCGGCTCTAAAAGAATTCGGAATCGTGGCTACGAAAAACTCTACTGCCATAGGTCTTCTGAATGAAATGCTAAAGAAGTTCCAGGGAAGTATGGTAGATTTCGATATGTCTTCCGCCGGAGACCTCGCTTCGATGCAAACTGCTATCGGAAATCTCGAAACTGAATTCGGTGCGAAACTCGCTCCCGCAGTGGAAGGACTTACACAATCGCTGGTGACACAGCTCGGGGTATGGACTGCTATGGGCGAGGCAGGAAAAACCAATATGGCGGACCTGAAAGACTACGCTTTCACTTTTGGAAATATCGTGGGTGCTATAGGCACTTCTGTCGGTTTCCTGGGGATTACTCTGGGGATTCTTCCAGAACTTTTCAAGGAATCCCTGGATAAAATGAAAACGGATATTCAGAAGTGGTGGGGCGATGTGAAGTCGTTTTTCAGAAATAGTGCGGAACAGACCGCTTCTGATACAGCAGATATTTTCGACCTTTCTAATGTTCACGGTGCGAAAGAAGGATTCACAGGAAGCGCAGACTTTCACGGTGCAGGTAGTGGAGGGAGCCTCGTAGAGGGCGATAAAATAAAAAGGGATACTGCGGCTGTGAAAGAGCAGTTCCTAGCAGTGGAAGAGATGAAAAACCTGCTTGCTCAGCTCCGTGAGAGCTGGGAAAAGGTGCTAACACTCCCGAAAAATAAGGATGCGAAAGAAACGAAAAACAGTATAGAATCTATTTTCGCACAACTCCAGAAACTCCTGAATGGACTGAAACTTCTCGGAGATTCGTATGAGAACGCATCGAAAAAAGCGAAGGAATTCGGGAAATGGGGAACGATTTCGATGATGGGAGGGCAGGTGGACGCCCTCACAAAATTCATAGGAAATCTACGGTATATCCGTCCTATCACTTCGGTTCAGAAAAAGACTGTCGATGTAAATGTAAAAGTTTCAGGAGCAGTCACAGGAGTTCCGAATAGTATAGCATCCCAGACGGTTCCAGCGATAAAGAATGTCGTGGGAAATGATATTTATGTTTCTCACGGTGGAAACTACGGTCTGGAAGGTGGTGGATAATGGCGTATAATCTGAATCCTGATTTTTCGAAAACGGGTGTGGCAGTGATTTCTGATTCAGGCGACATTCCCGTGAATGTAGGTTCTACTGTAGTAGGACTGAACGGACTCATCCAATATAAGAAAAACTATTACAAGCGGGAAGTGACAGTAGAACTCCGCTCAGAAGCATCGAAAAATGCTTTTGTTTCAGGGATAGATTCGCTGGAGATTTCATACGACGGACATTGTTATTATTTACGGAATGCGACTCTCGTGGAACAGTTCAGCGGTGGAACGAAAGGCGTATGGACATACTCTATAGAGATGATTCGAGGCACGAATGCCGTTAGTTGCGATTCCTGACAAATATTCGATTCAAGCGGAGGGAGTAGAAATCCTTCGTGACGACAGGATTCTTTTATCTTTACGATGGGGCGGCGGTCTCTTTAAGGATGCCTATGCGGAAGCTCAGATATACGACCCGAATTCAGTGTTTCCTGTCTCATCGTATGGTGGTATATGGGACATCTATGTAGGTGGGCAACACATATTTCGAGGATATGTTTCCGAGCCCGTGAAAGAGAGAGGAATGGGTGGTCAGGTTTTCACCATAGGCTTCAGGGGAACGATGGAATCCTGGGATGTCCTTCTCACAAATCAGACATTCGGGCCGAACGGCGCAGACCACACAGTCACAAGTGTAGTAGATTATATTAGATACCTTGTAGAAACGGTTTCTGCAATGAGTGGAATTCCTTTTCAGGGACCACTTCCGCAAAACAATAAGCAATTCACGGATATATACCAGGATGGAATCCTTGCTGTGACGAATTCTACATACCTTTCAGAAATTAGGCGAGCCTGCCAGGCACTCGGATTTATTATTTTTAACGACCCTGTAGGCACGATTCGGATTATAGATGCTACGAATCCACCGGGAACTGTCATTTTTACGAGCGCAGCGCACTCAGATAAACTTCTCACAGGAATTTTCAGAGAAGTTCTTTCACATATACCCGCTACGGTTCTTGTGAATGATGATGTTCTGAATGAAGGCGCGGCGTATGGACACCTGGGGACACCGCAAAATAATCAAAACTACAACGAAACTAAAATAGATAATATAACATTCGCTACGACGGTAGGGATGAAGAAAGAAGCACTTCCAGAAATCGCTGAACATATCTACACGGTTTCCAGGAAAGCATCGAAAAAACTCCATATTGAATGGGCTGGGATACCTACAGCAGAGCAGATTCTCGGATACCAGATGAGTTGGACGGATTCAGCAGGAGCACAGGGTCAGTACACGATTTCAGGATACGAAGTCGACATCACGCCTTCCGAAATGAAGACAGTAATGGAGGGATATATCTCGTGAGTGTAAAAGAAATCGAAAGGATAGTTCAGACATACCACCATTCGAATCCGCAGATACTTCGATATGGCGGCGTGGCAAATGTAAATGGTGAGGTAGATATAGATTTCGGTGTGAAATTCGTGAAAAAACCGTTTTTCCTTTGTGAGGAAGTAGAAATCGATAGCACGAATACCGACCCGATTGTGTGTTTCCTTTCAGATTGGATTCAAGATGGCGACGGATACTACACAGGAGCAAAAGTACAGAGTGACGGCAAAGGTACAGGACTGATGTGGATGGCTATAGGAGTGGCAATCAAATGACAGGTTCAGGAACAATAGAAGACCCTTATGTTATAACGACTTGCCAGGACCTCCAAGATATGTCAAATGACGAAACTGCGCATTATATTATAGCGAACGATATAGATTGCAGCGGCTTTGCTTTTACACCTGTCGGTGATTGGAATGGTTTCACGGGCTCTCTCGACGGACAAAAACACACAATCAAAAACCTTTCTATAGATGCAGGAAATCAGAATGCAGGGCTTTTCCTCGACATAGGAACTGGGGCGGTAATCCAAAACATAAATTTCGATTCACCTGTGATAAGTAGCAATTACGATTCTGGTGTTCTCGCATATGTGATATATCCTGATTTTCAGGTAATAAAGAACATCAATATCTATAATGCAGATGTGACTGCTGGATACGATGCCGCTGGACTTGTTTATGAAATGTATTTTAGTCCTAATGATGTAAGTTTTCAGCGAAAGATTTCCAATATTCACATAGACGGAACAATCGCAGGGAAATTAGGGGCAGCAGGTTTCGTGTATATGATAGACTCGAGTATCCCCGCTGGCGCTTCAGATTATCCTGTTCTTATGGAGTGCATCGATATAGATGTAGTTTTGAAAGCGTCAGATTCAAGTGTTTCTGTAGTTGATATGGGCGGATTTATAGTCGATTTGCACGCGGAGGTACAGAGTTAATGCCTGTAAGCGGCGGAGGAGGTTCAGGTCCAACATTCAAAATTAAAAATGTGAAAATAAAGGTTCAGGTGCAGCCGCTTTTATACCAAAGCTCTCAAGACAATAATGAAGCAAAGACACTTTCAGGAAATCCCCTTGTAGACGCAACAACAGGATGGAACACAGATTGCGACCCGCCAAACGAATGCGTGGAACTCCATAGGCAATACACAGATGTGCAAGTGGGAAATCTGGCAGCTCAAGATATAGACGAAAATGCGAATCCTCAAAAAACATCCTGGACGGGATTAAATCTCACGAAGAATGATGTGAACTCTATAGCATTGAAACTACACGCCTGGGTGCAAAGCGCAGGATGTACAGATTGCGCAACAACTCAAACGCAGGAAGAAACAAATGCCTGGAGCTCAACGCTTGATTTTTCAGACCTTCCCAATGGTGCTCAGATTACGCAAGTGGATGTAGAGATTACTCAGGAATCGTGGAGTAATGAACCAATAGATGCTTCTGGCACCTCGACTATTTCTATGACTGAAATTCAAATCACAGTTTACTATACTATCACTTCCGAAAAGTGGAACACAGATGCAGCAGGTATTATCAGAAGTATTGCTTTTGGTTCCGATGAAACAGTAGACATTGAAGATGTGCGAGTTTACGAGAGTGATATAAAAGGGCAGAACGCAACAGGAGGATTCTATCAGATAGGGAACCAAGATGGCAATATAATAGCAAAGGATATCAGTATAGAATCAACTGTCGAAATAAACACAGATGGATATAAATCGGGGTTCTGCACGGATATTTCCACAAATACGAGTGATGTCGAAAATGTAGTTTCTAATGCGACTATGGACGATTCACATAACAACAACAGCAAAGGTTTTATAGTAAATGCCGAAAATCAAACTCCGAGCGAATTTTCAGAATGCTATTTCAACAAAGATTTGTTAAATTTTTCAGATGCGGGTGTATACGCCGCACCACTCTCGGATGCCCAAATGAAAGACCCATCAAACTTCCAAAACTTCGATTCGGCGATATGGGACATAGAAGCGAACCAATATCCATTTGTGCGGTGGCTGTGTAATCTTTTCCAGGCGTTTTCGGGAGCGTATAAAAAAATAAAGCAGCAAGGTTTTATTGACTTTTAACACTTCGGCAGGAAACGAAAAATAAGTATAATATAGAATATAAGGGGGCTGGGAAATGGCAACAAAACTTAATTTTAATGTTTTTAGAGGAGATACTTTCAAAAAGACACTAAAATTCACAGATGAAAATGGAAATCCAATCGACATTACGGGGTGGACTGTGTATTTCACAGTGAAAAAACCTGCGTATGTTCCAGATGACTCAGACGATTCCGAAGCCCTCAAACAAATCATCATAAATGTCGCATCTGGAACAAGCGGGGTCTGCACGATTTCGTGGGAAAATGTAGATATATCTCCGTTCGAATATGCCTATGACATCCAAATCAAAAAGGCAACAGGCGAAGTTCTTACGATGCTATACGGGAAATTTATCGTAGAGGCGGATGTGACGAGGACGGTGTGATATGGCAGATATAAATGTCGAGATTATAGATGAGACAATACAACTGCAAATTATGGAAACGCCCATCAATATTTCTGCCAATGTGCCAGGAGTTTCCAAATTTACACAACTCGAGGATGTTCCACAGAGTTTCGAGGCTGGGAAATTCCTAAAAGCAGAAGCCGATAGATTAGTTTATGCCGTGCCTTCTGGCAGTGGAGATATGCTAATGTCAGTCTACGACGCAAATGGAAATGACATCGTAGATTATGCGGAAGGTGCAAGAGTTTTGAGCGATTTTCCTGCAAATTCAAAACAGGGTGACATTGTAGTAGTGAATAACAAAGTTTACATAAATTTATAAGGGGGTATAAAATATGGCTTGGAAGAAATTACTACTTGAAGGCGACGCTATTGAGTCGCCATCAGGTGCAGCACAGGGAGACATTCTTTATTTTGACGGAACGAATTGGACAAGGCTTCCTGCAGGGACAGCAGGACAGCTCCTTTCCACACAGGGAGCAAATGCGAATCCGCAATGGGTCGATGTATCTGGAACAACAGATGAAAAAGTGAAAGCAGACGCAAATGATACTACAGCAGGGTATCTAAGTGATAAAGTCGATGGTGCGACAATTATAGAGGACGGAACAAATCACAACATTAAAGTTGGAACGATAAAAACTGCAAATATAAACATAGACGCAGACCTCTCTGTGAACTATCACCATCTCACACAGGTTCTCATACAGAGCGAAACGACACTTCCTAACACAGGTTCCGAAGCAGCAGGCCAACTCGTGTTTAATGCGAGCGATGGACATCTGTATGTCTATACTGCATAGCCTATGAGTAGAAAAAAGAAAGCAGTGCCTATGAAACCCGTAAAAAAAGAAAAAGCAGTAGAGGACACTGAGCAAATAATCGGGAAGCTCGTAAAAGATGAGATATCTCGTGCGAAAAACATCTATGAAACGAAAAAGAAACAGGAAATTGAAACTTTACATAACAAAATCATAGATGCTATACAGGAAACGGGTGCTCATCCTACTTCTGTAGTTTTCGTGCTTGAGCTCATAAAGGAAGAAGTATTGAGGCAGTTTTTAGGAAAAATAAAGACGGGTGATTGACAATGGCTACTTACACTTCCAGATATCCGCCACAACAAAACAGCGATTATGTTAAAGCATATTACTATGCATCCGATTCATATCCCTGGTATGCTACAGACCCGAATAAAAACCTGACGGGAGGCGCAGGATACAATAGTTGGAAGGACAATGCACAAAAATCGAATCAAAGATTTCATATCGATTTGGGACAGCCCTTTGTAATTCGTCGTATTTACTACGAGAATTTCCACGATTCGGGGAATTCTACCGAAAGAGGTGCAAAGAATTTTACATTATGGGGGTCGAATAGTGCTGATGCCTTCAATAATTTGGACTATAACGATGATACGGGGTGGACGCAAATCCCCACAGAAGAAATATATTTCCAGAAACATATCGCTGCTGACCAAGAAGACCCACATTATATTTTGGTCAATAATGCAACTCCATATCGTTATTATGCAATTAAGATTGCAGATAACTATGGTGATACAGCATATATAGGACTACGCCGAATCGAACTTCAAACTGAAGACGGATATAGCGGAAGATGGAGAAAAATCATACTCGATAAAGAGAATCATCTTGCACTTACACCTGCAAGTAGAACGGATGTGCCTGCTGAGGCGGGAGTTCTTTACATCGACAAAGATGACACAACAGGATATATAAATACTGATGGCACTTGGCAGAAAATAGGAAAACTAAATGCGATAAAGGATGACGATACTCCAAAGCTCGGTGGGAACCTCGACACGAACGGCTTCCAAATCGTGAACGGGCTGATAGTAGATGGGAATCCTGTTCTCGTCGCGACAGCATCAGAAAAGATTATATATGTGGATAATACAAATGGTGATGATACTAATGGCGACGGAAGTGAAAACAATCCTTACGCTTCTATTTCTCGCGCACTCGAAGATATCCCAGACAGTATCACAAAAAGCATTACAATTCATATAAAAGCATCAACAACAAAATACGGCAGCCTGATACTCAGCAACAAAGTTTTCACGAACACAGATGGCTCTTTAACTATTGAAGGAGAAATGTCTCAGTTAGATAATGGTACGATAAGCGGGTATGTTTATTCTGCGACTGACCCAGAATATCCTAATGCAAATACTCTAAAAGTGACAGATGATTCGAAAAATTGGACATCAAATCAATTCAAATATAAATTATTACACATTTTTGACGATAATGGTTTTGATTTCTATACTATTATCGACAGCAATGATGCAACAAATCTATATTGTTCGCATATGTATTACGGTGACATTACGAATAAATCGTATGAAATTCTTGATTGGGCTACGCAAATAGAATCTATATATTTATCTGCTTTGACAGGTCCCGTCACAGTCCAAAAATTGTGGGTGAATAGCTCATCAAACAAGGTTGTTAATTTAAATGCTCTTGGAAAATTCGTTATGAAAAATAGTCGGATAGATAAGAATTATGACGGAGCTTCGGGATTCTATTTTACATCATCGGATATTAGCCTCACGGAAATATATCTCGAAGGTCACGATACAAATTATGATGGTATCGTGGGCGGATACGGGAATGCCAGCAGGCTGTACATTGCTGGTACAAAAATACACAATTTTCGATATGGTATCAATTTAAGTGGCACAGTAGTTTACGGATTTTTTAGGGGAGGCGGAAGAATTATAGCAGATAATAATAGTTCAATAGCATTAAGAGGAATCTTACTGAACGGGCCAGCAAATATGAGCTTTTACTCATCGCGAGGTAAAGTAGTCATTAGTGGGTATCCCACAGGGATAGCGATGTGGGGACTCTCTAAAATACAGTATGACAATTTTATTGTTTTTTCCGATGTCGTGAAACAAAAAGATATGTTTTCAGCATTAGATTATGCTGGCGACTATGAAATTAAAGGTAATTTCAGGATAAGACCTGTTTCTGCAGCGCCATCAGATACACCTGACAATGGAGGAGTTCTATATGTACAAAACGGAGCTTTATATTATCGCGGAAGCAATGGAACAATAACAAAGTTAGGTGATGCATAATGAAAAAGATTGTTATATATATTCTCTTGTTTATTTCAGTGTGTTTTTTGGCACATTCAGCGCCACAGAAAAAACCTACTGTGTCTGACACTGCTATCCAAATAGCACAGACTACTACTATACTCCGACCATCGTTTATCCCCGTAGAGACTCTGAGGAAATACCTCGCAGGGACAGGACTGGATGGATATGCGAGTGCGTTCATAGAAGCAGAGAAAGAAACGGGAATCGGTGCCGATTGGCTCGTTGCTATAGCACAGCACGAAAGTGCGAACGGAACGAATTACTGGTGGAAACGGTGGAACAATTGTTTTAGTTGGGGTATTACAGATTCAGGACCGACTCAGGAAGCGAAATTTATAAAAGATAATCTCACGAAATGGCAGGCTATAGTGTATATTTCCCGCAGGTTTTATGCTCTTTATCTTTCCGAAAACGGGACATATCACTCAGGAAATACGCTATGGGATATAGGAAAATATTATGCACACGATGGCTCCTGGACGCGGAAGGTTCTCTATTGGCACGATAGGATTGAAAAGTTCCTTCCTGAAGACATTCGAGCGAAGGAGTGGGTGATGCAGACAGGTATCTTGAGAGGGAATCTTTCCAGGCCGAAGTATGTGACGCCTGATTACTTTTCCCAGCCTGTCAACCGAAAAACGCTTGCAATTATTTTATATCGACTAAATCGACCATAAGGGGGTGCAGTATGAATTTCAAGGAATTCCTGAATTTCGTCCAGGAAAAAGAAGATGACTTCACAGTGAAGGAAATAGGTGTGAAAACGGATATGTGGATGTATATATATCGTGATGGAGATGTGAGAATAGAAAGAATGGAAAAAGAAAGAGGTGTCCGTGAAAAATGGGATGACAGTTCGACATCTACGGGGGTGGTGGAATGAAACTCACAGGATTTCTTCTCTGGATAGGAATGTCGACGCTGGTGTGGTATGTAGGCACTATTATTTTCCGATTTTCTATCTTCCAGAAAGAATATTGGAACTTCGGAAAGGTGAGGGTGAAGGTCGCTGATATGAAACTTGTAGTTCTCATCACGCTGTCTGAAATCGTGATGATTTCATACATCCGCATCAATACTGTGCTGGGGATTTTCGGATACTTCGGAATCTTCCTATATCCTTTAGAAGACGGGATTCTTTCAGGGCTTCTCGTATCAGGCGGGTCGGATTTTATTTATCAAATTTACAAAACAATAATAAACTACAAAGACCTTCTGAACGCAAAAAAGGAACTTTTCGAAAAGGCAGGTGGAAAAAATGAAGTGGGGAAATGAAAAAAATAAAGCGCAGACTATATTCTATTATTTGGGCACTGTCGTTCTTATTCTTGTGATTTTCTTTATGTTAGTAGATTATATTAGTTGGAGAGACGCGATAGGAATGATTAAGAAAAATCTTCCTTCTGACGCTTCTGTGATACTCCAGGAAGGAAATAGTTCTGTAAAATGGAATCCCCTGAGATGGAGAGGACCTCTTCGGGGAAGAGTATACCTCTTTTCGAATGAATCTCTTACTACTGAGTCTCGAGATGTGAATTGGAACGGAGAGAATCTGAAAGATGTCGCTGGTTTTCTGGATGGCTCTGTGAGAGGGATTTCAGGAGTGGACATCCCTCTTTTCCAGAAATCGGAGATTCGATATGATGGGGAAAAAATACTTCAGAACGCATCAGGTTCGCATTCTTTTCACATTTCAGTCTATCTTTTGGACACAGGGGAAAAAGTATATAGAGATGTTTTCCGGGGATATGAGGCTGTAGACTATCCCATCACTCCCTCTATCATAACAGCATATCGTGAAAGCATAGACCAGGAAAGAGATATGACTGAGGAAGATGTGAAATGGCTATGCACTTTCACGCACGATTCTCTTCACGATTTCGTGCTTTCCTTTTTCCGGAAAAATGAAGTTCCGAAACTTTTCCAGAAACCGAATATTTACGCATACCGACTCGACCAAAAAATTTCAAGTCAAGTAGAGTGGAAAAAGAAATATGAAAAAGTATGGACAGGAGAGAGAAAAGGAGCCTGTATAGGAATCATATATCGTGTCGATGGAAAAGTATATGTCCGAGTCGTTTATGATGCCTGGTGGCTCGGTTGCAAAGGCGGAGGTTACATATTCAATTTTTGGAAGTGAAATATGAGAAAAAGAAAAATTCTCTTTGCGATACTGGTTCTTTTGTGTTTTAGTTTTGGCTTGCTTTTAGGTGTGAGGAAAAAAGTCGTTTCGAAATCTTTTTCTATATCGACAGGGATGCCTGAAACAGCACGAGAAGAACTCATCCGGAAAATCCCATAGATAGGAGGGAAAATGAAAAAAATGATGGTATGGAAGGTTATTTCGCTTTTTATCGCGGCAGGTTTAATTTTTTTTGCAGTTTTTGCGCGGCAGGGATATATAGCAGTGAAAAGAGATAGGTTTATCGTTCGAGGAAAATATTACGGGCTGGACAGAGATGTTCGTGATTGGATTACGCCGCAAGAGGAGGAGCTTCCCGTCTTTCAAGGAACAGACTTCCAGAAAGTTTCCCAGGCGTATGACTATCTTGAAAAGCACTACCAATATGTTCCGGATAAGGATATTGAGTGGACAAACGGAAGCGTCCGCTTCAATATAAACGGAGACTTTTGGCAAACACCTGCAGAGACGCAGGCAATAATAAAGAAGGTGGGACATTTCGAAGGGGACTGTGAAGATGGAAGTTTCTGGCTCCAGAGTGACCTCGAAAAGAATCGTGTTCCTAACACATTCGTGTGTATAGGAACAGTGGACTTGGAATCGGGAACATATGGACACGCCTGGGTTATTTGGAGACGGCTCGGGAAAGATTATCTTCTGGAAACTACTCTCGGAAGAAGTCTCGAAACCCTCAAGGTGGTGCCGTCCTTTTACCATCCCGATTTCGTTTTCAATTCCAAAACAGTCTATGCTATTACAGGCGTAGACATAAACGAAGTTATTACTCGGCCGCCTCTTCCTCCTGCGGATGTGAACGAACTACGAAAAGCCCTGGGATACTGAAAAGAATTTCTAAAGGAAAATGAAAAATATTTTTCCGAAAAGGGGAAGGATATAGGAAGAACCTATGTTTTTCCCTTTTTTTTTTTTTCTATATTTTTTTCAAAAAGCCCTTGACTTTTTTTACAGTTGTTATATTATATTAGTGAAAGGAGATGATGAAGATGTTAGAAAAAGTAAATTTAGCAGAAATGAATCTTTCAGAACTGGAATCCCTTCTTGAAAAAGTAAAAATTGAAATCGAAAACAGAAAACGAAGCAAAAAAGTATTCACATTTCATTTTGAATTTGAGAGTGACCCCAGAAAAGGGAAACCTTATGCAGCAAGGCTCTTTTTGAAAGATGGGAAACTTCAGAGACAGTTTTTCGACCTCGACAGAAATTATGGAAAACATTCTATACTTGTATCAGGAGACTATGAAGCGCACGCAGGAGATGTGATAGAAGAAAGGCAGGGAGGAAGTTGGAAGAACGACTACAGGTATTGGTTCGTGATTACAGAAGACGGTGAAAAAATTATGGTTGCTGATATAGATGACCCGACATCGAAAGCATTAGTTCTGAACTACCTCAGAGGAAAGATTAGTTTACCAGCGCTTTTAGAAAAAATTAAAAAATAAAGAAAGGAGATGAGAAGTATGGCAATCAAACTTGTAGTTGAAAGGTATGTGAAGTCAAATGGTGTAAAAGGATACATCGTGAAGAGTTTCGACCTTCTCAGAGAAAGTAAACTTCCGAAGATGTATCTCGACAAGAAACCTAATTGCTATAAGACCACTTGGCCGACCAGAATTATCCTTAATGGTGAAGAATGGAGGGAAATCAGGGAAGGTGATTTCTTGACAGAAGAAGAATTGCAGGACATTCTTGCCTTCCTTCGTGTATGCGGAAACAGATTAAAGAAAATCAACGAGAAGTTATCGCAGATGCGAGAGGAATGGAACGGAATTGAAGAATTTGAAATATAGGAGAGGCAAGTATGTATCTAAGGATTAAAGAAAAAATCAAAGCGATAGAATTAGAACAAGGTAACTTCATCACGGAGGGGAAATCCCTCCGTATGGAGGAATCGCCGAATGGCTTCGAGTTTTCTGTGAATGGCTATCTCTATGATGCTTCGGTTCCTGTCCCGAAGGCTGTCACTCTTGTGATATTTATGGATTTTCAGACACTTCAGAAGATAGGAAGAATCCCTGAAGGACACGAAATTCTGAAACATAGAGAATGGTGGACTGATTATGTTATCGTAGAAAGAAAAGGAGTAAGAAAATGAACGAAGAAACGATAGAATATACACTCCAAAAATATATATTTATACAGGAAAAGATTAAAAGTCTAAAAGCAGAAGCAGAAAAATTGAAAAAAGAAATCAGAGAGAGTATGGGAGAGGAAAGAGAAAAAAAAGTAGGAAATTTCGAAATCAGAATCCAAGAAAGAATCCGGTACAAGTATGACCCTTATATTTTAGAAGCATCAGTGGGTCCAGATATTCTTAAACTCGTGAAAATAGAATCAGTTGATAAAAAGAAACTCGAAGGACTCGTAAAAGCGGGGATTGTTTCCCGTGAAGACATTGAGCCCGCAATGAAAATCGTCTCAAGAGCTGAAGCTCTCGTGGTAAAGGAGGTCGGTCGCAAATGACTAAAATAGAATACCAGGAAATTCTGGAGGAGATTCAGAAAGAAAGAAACAAATATAATCACATCACTATATACATTACAAGCGACCATCCTTTTTTAACTTTTATGCCTCACAAAAGTGTTCTTTTCAAAGACGATTATATCGTAGTGCAAGGTAGAAGAGGGAAGACATTTATCCCGGTCTCTTCTATCCGTGTTATTATTTTTTCAGAAGATTAGTTGCATTTTTGCAAAACATTATTATAATAACTAATGAAAGGAGATGGAAATATGAGAATCCTAATTCGAGTCTATGGAAAGACTCAGAAAGAAGTCGAAAACGCCATTCAGAATTTTCAGGCTGAACTATTCGGAAGATGGCGGGTCGTCTCTATTCAAAAATCGATTCCAAGAAGAGAAGGATGGGAAAAGGATGCATTTTTCGAAAAAGAAGGTGTGAAAAATGAATAAAGAGAATGAAATCGTTTCTATCGAAAACTCTCCGGTGGAAATTATCCAGAAAGGTAGGGAAATGGCACGGATGCTTCAGGCTATCGTGTCCCAGACCAAAGGGGCTCTCGTTTTGAATGGCAAGCAGTATTTACGCTTTGAAGATTGGCAAACGCTTGCCAAATTTTTCGGTCTTACAGTGAAGACCGGAAAAACAGAAATACTCGAAAATGGAGCGAAAGCAGTTGCAGAGGTTGTGAATCGGGATGGTATCGTAGTAGGTGGAGCAGAAGGATACTGTTTCCGTGATGAAAAGAACTGGGCAGGGAAGCCTATGTTTCAGATTATCTCTATGGCTCAGACTCGAGCCGGTGCGAAAGCACTCAGAAACATACTCGGATGGGTTGCGGTGCTTGCTGGATTCGAAGGTACTCCAGCAGAGGAAGTCGAAACAGAGCAGAAAGTAGAGAAACACACATCAAAACTTTCCGATAAGCAGCGCAGAGCCATATTTGCCTCCGCTGGGGAACTCGGAATCTCAGAAGAAGAAATACACGAAAGAGTAAAAAAGATGTTTGGAAAAGAACACATATCGAACCTTACATCGAAAGAAGCCCGAGAGTTAATCAATGCTATCAATAAGGAAATCTATCTGAAAAAAAAGAAAGAAAAGGAAAAAGAAGTCAAAGAGGATGCAGACGCACTTTACGGAGCAAGATAGTCTATGCAATATACCATCCTGGGTTTTAATCAGAAAAAAATGATAGAACTCGGTCTCGATGTAAAAGACGCTCTCATACTTCGATGGATGGTAGACTTTCAGAATACAGGGAAAATGAGGGAGCTCATCATAGACGGGAAGAAATACATATGGGTGAACTATTCTACCATCGTAGATGAGCTCCCTATTCTTGGATTTCAAAAAAAATCTGTGATGCTTCACTTAGGAAAAATGGTGAAAGCCGGACTTTTGGAGAAATTCATCTACAAAAAAGCAGGGAACTTCACATTTTTCCATATAGTGGAGGATGTCTACTATAGTCTCGTTTCAGACGGTGGAAAAAAATTTCCTACCTCTGAAAAAAATTTCCATAGGGTATGGAAAAAAATTTCCATAGGGTATGGAAAAAAATTGCAAGACATAGATTCTTCAATAAATGATTCTTCTATAAGTAATAATACTGTCACATACAAAAATGAAAAACTCGAAATTCCAGAACCATTCCTGAAAAAACTGAAAGAATCTTTTCCATCTATAGATGTAGAGAGTGAAATAAAAAAGATGGAAGCGTGGCTGCTTGCGAATCCGAAAAAAAGAAAAAAGAACTACGCTCGTTTTATTGTGAACTGGCTTTCCCGGATTCAGAAGCCGGTAGGGAAACATTTCGAGCCGGAGCGTTATAATGGAAAAGAAGAGGTGAAATTCTATGAGTGAAAAAAAGACTCCAGAAGAATTCTCAGAAGAGATTCGGAATCTTATAGAAGCGAATCGTTCAGAATACCAGAAAAGTCTTCAGAAAGCATATGAAAATATGCTTCGTGCGATTCCGTCGCATTTGGTGAGGGTTTTCGGGAACGGATACATTCAGAAATTTTCAGAGAAAGAAGTCATAGCACGAAAACATATTGAAAGAATCATTCCATCTATATTTTCCGGGGAAAAGGGACTTATTATTTCCGGGTCGGTTGGTGTCGGAAAGACGATGGCTATGATATATATCTACAAAAGACTCCTCGAAATGAAAGCAAAAAAAGCTCTGGAATCTGAAGATATGTTTCTTCTGGATATATACAGGATGAAACAGGATTTCGCTTTCTATTATGTCCCCGAGATATTCACTGCTTTCCATATGGGGCAAAAGGTTTCCCTGAGAAAGTATATTTTCCTGGACGATTTTGGAACTGAATACTCCGAGCCTTTCGCACTTTCGAACTTCGACGCTTGGATAGAAAAAATCTATCGAAGGGGTTTCTACGGGATAGTGATGACTACGAATCTTTCACATCACGACTTTCTGAACAGACAGGGATTCATTCGAATCTCAGATAGACTGAATCAGATGTGCGCTTTTTTAGAAGTGAAAGGGGCTTCCAGGAGATGAGCCAATTTGTAGAGTATATTTACTATGTCGAGAGAGCGTATCCTGAAATCCGAAAGTATCCGCTTCCAAAGGAAAAAAGAATCGTGTCTGTTTTTAGGCAGCTCTATGCCATATTTGATTCTCCGCTTGCTTTCGCCGCTGTGCATTCTATTCAGGATTTAAAGGATGTTTTGAAATCAAGGCAACGGGGACTGAAATACAATCACATCACGGAAGACGACATCGAAATTGCTTGCACATTGTTTTATAGAAAGGAGATTGAAAAAATATGATTTTGCTGAGGAGGTTATTTGAAGATGGTTACACATTTTATCACAAATATAATAATAAATACGAGGCTCTTATGAAAGCGAAAAGTAGAAGAAAGAAAAAACATAGAGCCCGAGTTGTGAAGGTCGGAGATTACTATGAAGTGTGGGAAAAGAAGCCTCCGAAAAAAAGAGAGAAAAAGAAACTTATTAAAGAGAATGACATTTTATGGTCTCTTATAGTTCGGAAAAGGGATGGATATGTATGTCAGCTCTGTAGGTATTTTTTTGAAACGGGAGTGAAAGATGAGGAGCCTATACCTTCGAAATATATGGCTGCGCATCATATTTTTGGGCGTTCGAAAAAAGCAACTCGATGGGACACACGGAATGGAATCACTCTTTGTTATTACCACCATAGATTCTATATTCACGGTGGGAAAATGACGCCTTCCGAGATGGCGGAATTTTATGAGTGGTTTCTTGGGAAAGATACATATGAGGAACTCGAGCAGAAATCCCGGGAAACTGTGCGATTTAATTACGATTTTGTGAAGGAATGGAATGAAAAACTCAGAGAGGAATTCGAAATGACTTTTGGAAAAACTTTTGAAGAATGGAAAAAAGAAAGGAGATGAGAAGTATGAAGAAAAAAGATTTGAAGAGGCTTTTGGTAGGTTTCGTGTTCTTCCCAGATGAGAGTATCAGAAAGCAGCTCGAAAAAGAAGGGATGCTTCATAGGGGAATTGAACTCAGAAAAGTAGTGATGGAATTTGCAGAAAACGAAGCGAAAAAGTATGTCGTAGGTGAGAAAGATGGAATACTACAGAGATGACACTGGTGTGATATACCAGGGAGATGCCCGCACTATTTTGAGGGCTCTTCCAAAGGAAAGCGTTGATACTGTAGTGACATCTCCTCCGTATTGGCAGCTCAGGGATTACGGTATAGAGGGGCAGCTCGGCCTGGAAGAGTCTTTTGAAACCTATCTTCAGAAACTGTGGGATATATTTGACGAGGTTTATAGGGTATTGAAAAAGTCGGGTTCGGTGTGGGTCGTTCTGGGTGACACATATAACGGAAACAAAAAAGGAAAAACAGATATGCTGGTAAAGAACTATCTCCGAGAGACATCAGAAAAAATAGAGAAAAAGAAGATTTCGAATCTGAAACCGAAAACACTTCTTCTTATCCCTCATAGGTTCGCTATAGGGATGATAGAAAGAGGGTGGATACTCCGGAATGACATCATATGGAGGAAACCGAATGCGATGCCTTCCAGTGTGAAAGACAGATTCACTGTAGACTATGAGCATATATTCTTTTTCGTAAAGAGGAAAAAATACTATTTCCATCAGGTTTTCGACCCGTTCCGAGACACTACGATGCAGAGAATCGAGCATCAATTCAACAAAACGAAAAGCGAAAAAGAGTCGATAAAAGTATCTGGGGTTCGGCGTTTCGTGGCAAATGTGAAGGCGGGAAGGCTTCCCGGAAGAAACCGGCGTGCGGTGTGGGACATCTCTACGAAGGCTTTTCACGAACTTCATTTTGCAGTTTATCCTCCTTCTATACCTGCGAGGTGTATAGAAGCGGGATGCCCTCAGGGGGGGGTGGTGCTGGACCCGTTTTTTGGAAGTGGCACGACGGGATATGTAGCGAAGAAAATGGGATGCCGTTGGATAGGAATTGAGCTGAATCCGGCTTATTGTGTGATTGCAAAGAAGCGTGTGAAAAGTGTCCCGAAACATCTTTTCTTGGAGGTGGAGAGTGAAAACAGATAAAGAAAAAAGACGCATCAGGAACGAGAGAGCAAAAAAATGGTATAGAGAGCACTGGGAAGAAGCGAAGCGTAAAAAACGGGAATATATGAGAAGAAATAGAGAAAAATTCCGTGCATATGCGAAAAAGTATTATAGAGAGCACCGGGAAAAATTTCTGAGGTATAATCACGAATACTATAAAAAGAAGAAGGAAGAAAGGAAAAAAATAGCGGAAGACCCTTTCGCATATTGGGATGCCGCACTGCAAGAAAAAGAAAGAAAGGAGAGTGAGAAATGTGGATAAGCGTATATGCGTAGAAATTATTGATGGGTTGAACATAGGCTATAAGCAGACAGTAGAGAAGTTGATGTCCGTAATAAAGAAAATGCCTTCTGGTATATCGGGATTGCTTTTCCGTGATATTCAAGAAATAAACGGGGGGAATCTCGTAGAAACCAGGGAAATTATAGAAAAATTAGGGAAGATTCTGGATGCTGCTGCTACCTGTAGAGAAATCTATGAAAAATTGGATATAGATAAAGATGAAAACAATGAGGAAGGCAGTAATTGGGAAACAGTAATTAAAAACAAAAATATATGACATAAAAGGAGGTGAAAAAATAATGACTGAAAAGGATATGGAGCAACTACTACAAGAACTTCTTGAAGAATGTGACAACGAAAAATTTGTGGACGGTGTGTCTACTTTCAAAGATGATAAGTGGGCGGGAAACGAGAAGACAAAAAAGCACGGACTTATTATCACTACTCCAGATGATTCGTGGTTTCTTGTTACGATAGAGAAGGTGATATGATGAAACTCATAGAAGTGCATATTGAGGGACTTTTGCGAGATTCTGCCAGGAAAGAGCCGATGTGCTACACGCCTGATATTACGAAGCGTTTCAAAACCTGGGGGGAAGTGAAGGAGTTTTTAGAATTTGAATATCGTTTTATAAAAAAACTTATTTACAAGAAAAACTTAGTTTATACTGATAAAGAAAAACAAATACCAATTGGGTTTACAATCTCATATTGGTGTCGTGACTTCGGCTGTTCTCCCAAAAAGTGGCTTCATACTGATACAATCACTTTCAGATATGTTATACCAGCACCAGATTTTTTGAAGAAATTAGGAGGTAAGCGGCGATGAATATTGCAACTAATTTATTAAAAGGTTGGAATGAAGAAAGGGGAATGTGGGTATATGGAAGTTTAGTTGTAGAAGCAATCCAGAATAAAAAAAATTATTACATTGCAGATTTGGATGTGAGGGTAGATATAGAAGACGATGCGAGCGCCTTTTTGCAAGGTCTTTATAAAGTTGACCCTGTGAGTGTCAGTCAATTTACAGGATTTTTTGACGATACAGGGTGGGATACACTCACAGTGGAAGATAAGGAGGTTTATAAATGGCTGTATGATACATTAGGCTTACAGTTGTGGAGAGGGCAACTGATTTTTGGAGGCGATATATTAGATGGCGTAGATGCTTTTGATGAACAGATAAGAGGAAAAGTATATTGGAATATAAATGGTTGGTATGTGGGTGGTAATTTTAATAATTACCTGAATGAAATAATATTGCCTCATTATGTAGTCGGTAATTCTTATAATAAATTTTAATGGAAAGAGGGAGGGTACATTATGATAGAAGCATTATTTGATACTTTACTTAAAGTTTTAAGGCAAGAGATAGGCAATCATCACGAAAATATTTGGATTGTTTTTGTTACAGGAGAGAAGAA
>Ga0256831_1000199_pt1 | contig 31950 bp, 22 predicted proteins | sample 132544metaG_FD_189087 | JGI IMG/M metagenome (GOLD analysis project Ga0256831, IMG submission 189087) | Hydrothermal vent microbial communities from Lau Basin, Pacific Ocean - 132-544 | ecosystem: Environmental > Aquatic > Marine > Hydrothermal vents | place: Pacific Ocean: Lau Basin | collected...
CCATAGCACCCAATACGCCACCGCGTTCCGTCAGGCGGTCAAATTCCGCATAGATGGCTTCTTCAACCAAGTCGGTTAATTCTTCAATGATAAAACTGCCTTGAATCGGATTTTCATTTTTTGCCAAACCGAGTTCTTTGTTGATAATCAACTGGATAGCCATGGCACGACGCACACTTTCTTCCGTAGGCGTGGTAATGGCTTCATCATAAGCATTGGTATGCAACGAGTTGGTATTGTCATAAATAGCATACAAAGCTTGCAAGGTGGTGCGAATATCGTTAAAATCAATTTCTTGCGCATGCAAACTGCGTCCGCTGGTTTGAATATGATATTTGAGCATTTGCGAACGAGCATTGGCGCCGTATTTTTCTTTCATGGCTTTGGCCCATATCCGTCTGGCAACGCGTCCGATAACCGAATATTCGGCATCCATACCGTTGGAAAAGAAAAAGGACAGGTTAGGGGCAAACTTGTTGATGTCCATGCCACGCGACAAATAATACTCAACATACGTAAATCCGTTTGCTAAGGTAAATGCTAATTGCGTTATAGGATTGGCGCCGGCTTCGGCAATATGGTAGCCGGAAATGGAAACCGAATAAAAATTACGCACCTTATTCTCGATAAAATATTCTTGAATATCACCCATTAGACGCAATGAAAATTCCGTAGAAAAAATACAGGTGTTTTGCGCTTGGTCTTCCTTGAGAATGTCAGCTTGAATGGTCCCGCGCACTTTGGCAATAGTGTCGTATTTGATTTTGTCATAAGTTGCTTTATCCAAAATTTCATCGCCGGTAACGCCAAGCATCAACAATCCTAAACCATCATTTCCTTCGGGTAAATCGCCGTGATATTTGGGGCGTTCCAAACCGCGGTCATCATATTTTTCTTTGAGTTTGGCTTCAACCAAATGCGTTAAGTTGTTTGCTTTCAAGTATTTTTCGACATTTTGGTCGATGGCAGCATTCATGAAAAATGCCAACATCATCGGCGCCGGTCCGTTAATGGTCATGGATACGGATGTTTTTGGGTCGGACAGGTCAAAGCCCGAATAGAGTTTTTTGGCATCGTCCAAGCAACAGATTGATACACCCGAATTACCAATTTTACCGTAAATATCCGGGCGTTCATCAGGGTCGTTACCATAGAGCGTAACACTGTCAAAGGCGGTAGAAAGCCGTTTGGCAGGCATGCCCAAGCTGACATAATGAAAACGCCGGTTGGTACGTTCCGGGGTGCCTTCGCCGGCAAACATCCGGGTTGGGTCTTCACCCGTGCGTTTAAACGGATAAATACCGGCGGCATACGGATATTCGCCCGGCACGTTTTCTTTGAGTTGCCATTTGAGTAAATCGCCCCAAGCTTCATATTTGGGTAAAGAAACTTTCGGTATTTTTAAATGCGATAAGGTTTCGGTATGGGTTTGAATTTTAATTTCTTTATCTCTAACCTTAAAACTGTAAATTTCATCTTTATATTTTTGAACTTTGGTGGGCCAATCCAAGATTTTTTGCCAATTTTCAGGATGTAATTGCATTTTAATCCGGTCAAATTCTTTTAGCAATAGTTCGATCGTTTGCCGTTTCTCATCATTTTGACAAATTTTAAGAATGTCATCATTAATGCCGTATTTGTTAAGTGTTGGGGTAGTCGATAGGGCTTCAATGGTTTTATAAATACTGTATAATTGTTGGGCAATGCCGGCTTGCTTATCTGCCCATTCGTGATATTTACGGTTGGTTTCAACTATTTCGGATAAATACCGCACGCGTTGTGGCGGAATAATGAATTGTTTATCGAGATTTTCGTCTTTGGCTTCAAATGATGAGTCAAATCCGGCGCCGGTTTTTTCATTAATTAAGTCAATGAGTGCCTTATATAACTTATTGACACCCGGATCGTTAAATTGCGATGCAATGGTCCCATATGCCGGCATCTCATCGGTGTCTTTATCCCAAAGATTGTGATTGCGTTGATATTGTTTTTTAACATCCCGTAAGGCATCGAGTGCGCCACGCTTATCAAATTTGTTTAAGGCGATAATATCGGCATAATCAAGCATGTCGATTTTTTCGAGCTGCGTAGCGGCACCGTATTCGGGAGTCATTACATACATATTAACGTCGGCAAAATCGACAATTTGTGTATCCGATTGTCCTATACCGGAAGTTTCTAATATGATTAAATCAAAATCGGAATTTTTGACAATATCCAAAGCATCTTGTACCGACGGCGACAGCGATACATTGCTGGCGCGCGTCGCCATAGAACGCATATAGACGCGTGGATTGTTGATAGCATTCATGCGAATACGATCACCCAATAACGCCCCGCCGGTGCGTTTTTTAGTCGGGTCCACCGAAATAATAGCAAGTTTTTTGTCGGGAAATTCGTTGAGAAAACGCCTGATCAATTCATCTACCAATGATGATTTTCCGGCGCCGCCGGTTCCGGTGATTCCCAGAATGGGAACTTTGTTTTTTTGAGCATTTTTTCTGATTTGTTCTAGTAACTCTTGATGTAAATCCGGGAAATTTTCGGCTGCCGAGATGGTCTCGGCTATTTTTTTGTCATTTTTTTCTTGTAGGTCGTCAGTTGATGTTACACTGATATTTTTACCTGTCGGAAAGTCGGAATTCTGTACCAAATGGTTAATCATACCTTGCAAACCCATTTGTCTGCCGTCGTCGGGCGAATAGATTTTGGTGATACCGTAAGCTTCTAATTCTGCAATTTCTTCAGGCAAGATAGTTCCACCGCCACCGGCAAATATTTTGATATGACCGGCACCACGTTCATTGAGCAAGTCATACATATATTTAAGGTATTCGGTGTGTCCGCCTTGGTAAGATGTAATGGCAATACCGTTAGCATCTTCTTGTATGGCGGTATTGACAATTTCATCGACACTGCGGTTGTGTCCCAAGTGAATAACTTCGGCACCGGTGCGTTGGATAATGCGGCGCATGATATTGATAGCGGCATCGTGTCCGTCAAATAACGAAGCTGCCGTCACAATTCGTACTTTATTTTTAGGTTGATAAGGAGTATGATCTATTTGCATTAATTCAAATTTTGAGGTTGGCTAATTTACAAAAAATGAATGAGAAATAGAAACTTTAGCTAAGAATAGACATACAGCATTTGTTACAATTATAGGTTTGTTCGTATATAAAAGACAGGATTGACACTTGTGCAAGTAATATTCTAAAAAGAATAATTTTGTGATATATTACTTATACAAACTTAAATTTTAACCTAATAAATATCCTAAAAGCGCTTATCTTAAAAAAAAGCGCTTTTAGGAGGTATTTTAAAATTGAAATATTTATCTCGGATTTATATATTTTTAGACGGACTATCTTCTTTGCTACCCGGGACTTTTTTATCCGTATCTATTTGTACTGTCGCTTCCAATGTTTGGGCCGGTAAATCTTTAGTGGCATCAAAGATGATTCGTAAGAGTTTTATTAAAGATTCTTCAATATCTTTTGTTTCAAGTAATAAACTTAGGTATAGCCGGGCATTTTTGGCCGAACTTTCTTCTTTTTGGATACGAACCACTTGATTGTTAATCGCTTGTTCTAAAATACTGTCCAAATCAGTGGTTTTGTATAAACGGCGTAATTGTTGGAAATCTCTATTTGCTATGGCTATTTGCATTTCATTCATCAAGTTGACCATCACATTTCTAATTTTTTCTAATTCTTGTTTTTGGTCGGGTGTTAACTCGCTGTGCGTATTGTCCACATATTCTTTACTTATTTTAGATATAAAATGCATCGATTGGATCAAATCTTGAATTTTGTCCAGCAATTTAATGTAATTATTACTGATAATAATATCTTTATCTTGATTAGATTTTATGATATAATAAAGTTTATCCCGTAATTTGTTACCTTGTTTGTATAACTTTTTGACATTTTTATCATTCTTTTTTAGTAAATCTATATCATAAGCTTTTAAGCCATCGATGGTGTTAGCGTACAATTTATTGATGTAGCCGATTACTTTATTAATATTTTTTAAACTTTCGGTAATTAAAATTTCTGTGGATTTTTGTTCATCATATACCCCATCTTCCGGTTGGAAATCGAAAAATTCTTCTTTTTCTTCGGCCATGTTTTCTTCATGTTTCTTTTGGCTGCGGTATAACATAAATAATTCAGCCAAAAAGAAGGCGATAGCTAAGTAAAAACCAAATTTGTATATAAGAATAGCAAAAGTAAAGGCGATCATAAAGGCAAAAAGAGCTGTCATAAACCAACCCCCAATAACACTTAGCACACCGGCTATTCTATATACAGCACTTTCGCGTCCCCAAGCTCTATCAGCCAGTGAGGCTCCCATGGCAACCATAAAGGTAACATAAGTGGTAGAAAGGGGCAGTTTCATAGAGGTTGCTACAGAAATGAGAATAGCTGCTACCAACAAATTAACTGATGCCCGCACCAAATCAAATTCGGGCATGTCTTTCTTAACTTTGATTGCCGGTGTTCTAAACCGACTGTCAATCCACTGCAGCGTCGGTTGTGGAACTATGGATATAAACATTTTATTTAAACCAATGGCACCTTTTACCACTGCTCTAGAGACTGGATTTGCTTGAAATTTTTCGTCTTTTTCTCCTTGAGCCGATAAATCTATAGCCGTTTTGGCTACTTTTTGTGCTTTGCTGGAGAACCACAAAGTCAAAACCATGATAGTTCCCGCAATGATTAAGAAAATTAAAGGGGTAGGCACTTTTTGACTTAATACATTCATCATAAATTCTGTTGCCGGTTGGCCGGAAGCCACCCAAGCTTCATACGAGTTGTATCCGGCTATGGGAACGCCGATAAAATTGACTAAATCGTTTCCGGCAAAAGCCAATGCCAGTGAAAAAGTTCCTAATAAAATGACAATTTTTAAAATATTGACTTTGAAAAATTTAATCAAGAGATAAGAAACAATGGTCCAAAAAATAAAGCTGTATAAAATAATATTAAAGGTATACTCATGCAAGTAAACCTTGATATCACTATAAAAATCTGTGCCTTTCAGTCCTTTTAAAATGATAAAATAGGTAATGGCTGCAATGGATAATCCGCCAAATAATGCACTTGAAATAATCCTTTTTTTAACATCATATTGAAAGGTAAATAAAAGACGGGCAAAATATTGGACGATGGCTCCAACGGTAAAAGCAATAACAACTGATAACAATATGCCGGAGATAATTTTTAAGGCACTGGATGAGTTGATATATTGAGCAATTTCACCTAAATCAGCCCCTTTTTCTAAAGTTTTAACCAATCCGACACCAACGGCTGCTCCTAATAAATCAAAAACAATAGAAACCGTTGTAGAAGTAGGCATGCCTAAACTGTTAAATATGTCTAATAATAAAATATCGGCTAACATAACCGATAAAAAGACCACCATTATATCATAAAAACTAAAATATTGTGGATTAAAAATACCTTTACGGGCAACTTCCATCATTCCACTTGAAAAAACCGCGCCGATGAAGATGCCTAAACTGGCTGTAATCATAATGGTTCTGAACGAAAAAGCTTTAGAACCAATAGCAGAGTTTAAAAAATTAACCGCATCATTACTTACACCAACAATTAAGTCGATGACAGCTAAAATAAGAAGTATACTGATTAAAATGAGAAATAAATTCATGTTTGAGAGGGATTTTGAATCAGGTCAAATTTAATAAATATATAAGTTGGTAAAACTCATTTATTTAGATTTTACGTTTTATTTACATTCTTTTAAATAATCAACTAATTTAGCAGTAGGCAAGCCCATAATGTTATAGAAAGAGCCTTTAATTTTTTTTACACCGGCCAAGCCAATCCATTCTTGGATGCCATAACCGCCGGCTTTATCAAAAGGTTTATACTTTTCGACGTAATATTTGATTTCTTTATCTGCCAATTTTTTAAAATAAACTTCTGAAATATCAGAAAAACTTAAAATATCTTTTTTGGTTCGTAAGCAAACACCGGTAATTACTTCATGTTTTTTTCCAGACAAGGTTTTGAGCATGTCTATGGCTTTGGTTTTATTTTTAGGTTTACCCAAAATAACACCTTTTAAGGATACAATTGTATCGGCTGTTATTAACAATTCATCTTTTTTAAGGTCTTTATAAACCAATGATTTTTTTAAAGCTAAGTATTCCGGAATTTCACTGGGAGGTAAAATATGGGGATAACTTTCATCTGATTTTAGATCAATAATTTTGAATGATAAATCCAGTTTTTCTAACAGCTCTTTACGACGTGGTGACCGGCTGCCAAGTAAAATATTATAAGAGGTAAGTTTCATTTTTTGTGTTTTATTAAACGCAGCAAAAATAATAAATAACACGACATAACAAAACAAACTTTAAAATATTGTTGTTAAGTGTAATGCAAAGTCATAATATTGTTTGATCTTTAAAATTTTCATATCATAGATCAAAAGTATTGAGGAAAAATACACAAAAAACTTAGTGAACATATTTTTTAATAAGCTGACTTACTAATTCGGGTAAGGCAACTCCTGATTTTTGGGCAATCACTTTTGTATGGTGGTTTACATTAAGGGGTGCAGGATGAGGGTCAATATAAAAAATTTGGGCATTTGGTGGCAGGGCTTGTATCAGACCGGCAGCCGGGTACACTTGCATACTGGTGCCGACTATGATAAAAATATCGGCTTGTTGTGTTAATTTTGTGGCTTGATTAATAGCCGGGACAGTTTCACCAAACCAAACAATGTGCGGGCGCAGTTGTGCGCCATCTTCCGCTACATCTCCTCTATGCAAATCTTTGTACCACGGATATATAAGTGATGGATTTTTTACGCTTCTTACTTTTATTAATTCGCCATGCAGATGCAACACATTTTGGTTGCCGGCACGTTCATGTAAATCGTCCACATTTTGTGTGATCACATAGACCGGAAAATGTTTTTGCAATTCGCTTATAGCTTTGTGTGCCGCATTAGGTTTTACCTTTAATAATTGACGGCGTCGTTGATTATAAAAGTCCAGCACCAAATCCGGATTTTTTTGCCAAGCTTCCGGGCTGGCGACTTGCTTTATGTCATAATTTTGCCATAGACCGTTACTATCTCTAAATGTACTGATGCCACTTTCTTGACTAATGCCGGCACCGCTTAAAATGACAATATTCGGTTTCATATGTTTTTTAATTCTTTATGATAAGCAAACAAGGCAGGTAATCCACCCGTATGCCAGAATAATACACGGCTGTTTTCAGGTAATAAGTGTCGTGTAAGCATATCCCACATGCCATAAAAAGCCCGGCCTGTATAAACAGGATCTAATAAAATACCTTCTTCGTGTGCCATTACTTTTATCGCTTCTTTTTCATGAGTTGTTACGGTGCCGTAGCCTGAGGAATTATAGCCTTTTATTAGCGGGATATCTTCTATAAGCAGGTCAATTTTATGTTGACTTTGATGATTGAAAGCCATAATAATATCAAAAATCTTTTGGTTTAAAGGTACTTGCATTTCTTCTTCCTTATCAATCATTACAGGCATTAATTTTCCGCCTAAATTGTATAAATACTGACCAATCATGAGGCCTGCTTGTGTACCGCCTGAGCTGCTGGCAAAAAAAATATAATCAAAATCTAAGTTTAGTGCTTTCATTTGCTGCTTCAATTCGGCAACTGCTGATACATAACCAAGTGCACCGGTCAAATTGGAACCGCCAACCGGAACAATATAAGGTTTTTTGCCTTGATTTATCAATTTTTGTTTCAAGTTCTCTAAGGCTTGGCATCGACCTTTGTTTTTTTCGCCTGAAAAATGTAAATGCGCTCCTAAAATTTTATCTAATAGTAAGTTGCCTTGAAAATTTTCCGGTTCAACTCCATTGAGTAACAAATGGCATTCCAATCCTGCTTTGTTACAAGCAGCAGCGGTTTGACGGCAATGGTTTGATTGTTGTGCACCGGGAGTAATAATGGTATCAAAACCTAAATTGATGGCTTCTTGGATTAAAAATTCAAGCTTCCGGGTTTTATTGCCACCACTTGCCAATCCGGTTTGGTCATCTCTTTTGATATAAACTTGATAAGGTACTTTCTGCGATAAATTGGGTAAGAAATGTAATGGCGTCGGCAAAAAAGCCAAAGGATATTTGGGAAACATCATTTTTTTGAGTATTATTGATATCTCAAAGATAAAAAATTATTCAATTTTAAATGGAAAATTCAAAATACTTCCGACAGATTAAGTGGCGCTTATGAACTTAGATAAATTTAGAATAATATTATGGCCTTTTTCTCTGATTTATGCCACTATAACAGAATTGCGAAATAGATTATATGATTGGCAAATTTTTACCGGAACAAAGTTTGATTTGCCGGTCATAAATGTGGGTAATTTAAGTGTGGGCGGAACCGGTAAAACGCCACAAATTGAATTTCTGGTTCGTTTGTTAATGCCGGAATTTAAAGTTGCCGTTATAAGTCGCGGTTACAAACGTAAAACCAAAGGTTTTCAAATTGCAGGTAAACAATCAACACCCGAACAAATAGGTGATGAGCCTTATCAAATCTATCAAAAATTTGATGGTAAAATAATTGTAGCCGTTGGAGAGAACAGGGAAGAGGCCATACGTAAAGTTTTGACTAATTTTTCGCCGCAAGTTATTCTACTTGACGACGCTTTTCAACACCGGCGTATAAAAGCCGGATTAAATATACTTTTAACGCCGTTTTACCGGCCTTTTTTTAAAGATTTTGTGTTGCCGGCAGGCAATTTGCGGGAATGTCGTAAAAATGTAAAACGCGCTGATATAGTGATGGTTACAAAATCTCCAAAGCCCTTTAATACCAATAAAGAAGATGCCATAAAAGAAAAAATAACAAGGTATAAAAATCTTCCCGTTTTCTTTTCAACTATCCAATATGATTCTAAAATTTTTAACCAAAAAGAACACATGTTGCTTGAAGAGCTTAAAAATTATGAGGTATTATTGATTACCGGAATAGCAAATCCGGAACCTTTATATACCTTTTTGTCAGAAAAAAATATTAATTTTGAAAGTTTGAAATTCGGCGATCATCATCATTTTTCTGAAGTTGATATCAAAAGGATTAACGGACATTTTAACCAAATGAAAAGTCCCAAAAAATTAATATTGACCACTGAAAAAGATTATGTACGGTTGCAGCCTTTATTAAAATTGCCATTGTATTATTTGCCTATTCAGACAGAAATTAAAAATGAACAGAAGTTTAACCATAAAATTTTAGATTATGTCAGAGATTATAAATGAGTTTGAAATGTCATTGGAAACAGCCAATTTTTTAAAAGAAAAAATTGATTACACGCCGGAATATGCAATTGTATTAGGTAGTGGCTTAGGTAGTTTAGTAGATGATATTCAAATAGATACCGAAATTAGTTATAAAGATATTCCCAATTTTCCGGTTTCGACGGTAAAGGGGCATAAAGGTTCTTTGATTTTCGGTACGTTGAATGGTAAAAAGATTGTGGCTATGAATGGCCGTTTTCATTACTATGAAGGTTATAGTATGAAACAAGTAACATTTCCCGAACGTGTTTTTTGGCAAATGGGTATCAGAAAATTAGTAGTTTCAAATGCTTCAGGGGGTGTCAATAGAAATTTTAGCATTGGGGATGTGATGCTAATAACAGATCATATTAATTTTTTTCCGGAAAATCCTTTAAGAGGCCCTAATGACGAACGTTTTGGCCCCCGTTTTGTTAATATGAGTGAACCTTATAGCCGTAAAATGTTGCAAGTTGTCCGTAATTATGCCACAAAACAAGGGATTAAAATAAAAGAAGGGACTTATTTGGGCTTACAAGGGCCTACTTTTGAAACCTTAGCCGAATATACTATGGTTCGCAATGTAGGTGGCGATGCCGTTGGTATGTCTACGGTACCTGAGGTAATTGTAGCGCGTCATATGGATATGGAAGTTTTTGGGATATCTGTCATTACAGATATAGGAACAGCCGAATTTATTGAAGAAGTTAATCACCAAGAGGTTTTAAAAGCCGCTAAAGCAGCCGAACCTATTGTAAGAGAATTGGTAGGAAAATTGGTTGAATTATACTAATCATACCATAAAATTTATTAATTAAGGCCATTTGGATAATTATCCAAATGGCCTTTTTTACTTTTAAATGTTTAAAATTTCAAATAAAAAATAATTATATTTGGGAAAATATTATAGTTTGAAAATCAGTTTGTTAATATTGTTTTTTGTAGTTTCGTTTAACATATGGGCACAAACAGATTCTTTAAGCGGTTTGCAAAAAGAAATCTTTTTGCATCCGGCTGATGGTTTTACGGCTTATACTTTAAAAAAAAATGAATTAATCTATAATCAATCTCCTTTTACTTTGCCCTTTCCCAGTTGGGCTTGGTGGGGGATAAGCAACAATATAACTTCAGAAATTGATCTTTTGCCCTTAATTGGTGGTTTTTTTCAAAAACCCTATTTACCGGTTCTCAGTTTTAATTTTAGAGTACATGTTTTAGATCAAAAAAGCATATTACCTGCCATGGCTATTGAAACTATGTATCAACATTTGTGGCATTGGACAAAACAATCCGATCAACCTCAAGCTAATGTTTTAAGGAAAGGAAACAGTGGATTTTTACATTCTAATTTTAGTTGGTTAATAAAAAGTAAGTTTTACTTGCACTTTTCTACCGGTGTTACTTATACACAAAATTTAAAACTCATCAATTATCGTAAAATTCCGGTTTTAAGTAGGGATTTCAATCATTTATTATCACCTGATGTCAGTCTCAGCTTTGATTTTCGATGGAAACCCTGGATTAGTCTGAATATGACTATGTCCTACGGCACTACATTTGTCTATTTGGATAATATTCCGCGAAAACAGCAGTTAGCCTATGGTTTTAGAGTGGCTCCCTTTTACAAAAGCCGAAAAAGTTTTTTTAAAACATTTAGAGCAGAATTTATCGGTTATAATATTTTTTTACCGGATATAAAAGCTCACATTCAATCTCTTATACCTGTTTTTCCATATTTTTATTGGCAATGGAATATCAATTAAAAATGATATTTAGGATTACGCTCTATCTCCTTAATACTTTGGTGGTATTCTGCAATAATTTCTTTGACAATTTCTTCGGCCGGTTTTATATCCTCGATTAGACTGGCCACTTGCCCTATTTCCAATTCGCCTTCCTCCAGATCTCCTTCAAACATTCCTTTTTTTGCCCGTGCGCGTCCCAACAATTCTTTTAATTGTTCAGGCGTTGGACAAGTTTTGTATAGTTCAGCCAGCTTTTGATAAAATTTATTTTTAATTAAACGGACAGGGGCCAATTCTTTCAGGGTTAAAACGGTATCACCATCGCCTGTATTTATTACCGCTTTTTTAAAATTTTGATGGGCGGAAGATTCTTCCGATGCAACGAAACGACTCCCTATTTGGACACCATCGGCACCAATTATCATGGCGGCTAACATTTGCCTGCCTGTTGCAATGCCGCCGGCGGCAATAACCGGAATGTCCACTGCTTTTTTTACGGCAGGAATTAAAGTCAAAGTAGTTGTTTCTTCACGGCCATTATGTCCGCCGGCTTCAAAGCCTTCAGCTACAACAGCATCGACACCGGCATCAGCTGCTTTTTGTGCAAATTTGACACTGCTGACGACATGTGCTACCTTTATATCATGCTGTTTTAAATAACCGGTCCATTTTTTCGGGTTACCAGCCGAGGTAAATACAATAGGCACCTTTTCTTCGACTATGATTTGCATTATTTCTTCTATGTCAGCATACAAAAGCGGAACATTTACGCCAAAGGGTTTGGTAGTCGCCTTTTTTGCTTTTTGAATATGTTCTCTTAAAACATGCGGGTACATACTACCGGCACCAATTAGGCCAAGGCCACCGGCATTGCTAACTGCTGTGGCTAACCGCCAACCGCTAACCCAAATCATACCACCTTGAATAAGTGGATATTTAATACCAAATAATTTTGTAATAAGCATAAAAAAATGGTTTATATCATTCTACAATAAAAGGTTTTATAAACTCTTTTGTACGGATAAAATAAATACCTTTGGCGAGGTATCGTATATCAATTTTGTTTTGGTCCGGAAGGACTTGCTTAACCAATTTGCCATCCGAAGCATAAATTTTAACTGTTTGGAAAGGCTTATTATTTTTTAAATAAATAAAATGATGAGCCGGATTTGGGTAAACCTCTACTTGCACGGAACTATTTTGATTAATTAAGGCTAACCGGCTGAAATCAGGAATGCCGTAACCATAATAATTATCCGGATTATGATACCGGTCAGCTATTGCTATTAAGGCCTCTTTTATCTCTGCGGGTTGTTTGTCCGGCATAGCTTGAACCATACAAGCAACGATTCCGGCTATAATGGGTGATGAGAATGAAGTCCCGTTATTTGACAAAATTTGATGGTTATAAAAAACCGTGGCACCTTGCCCCATGGCCATCACATCAGGTTTAATACGTCCATCGGCTGTTGGGCCTATAGAGCTGAAACCAGCTCGCATTCTATTACTATCAACAGCTCCGACAGTAATTACCCCTTGGGCATCTGCAGGGAAACCTATTTTAGGCCATTGGCTATTTTGCCCGGAGTTGCCAGCCGATACAACTACATTAATACCTCGCGATACAGCTATCTCTGCGGCCCGGCTGATAAAAGCTGAGTGTCCATTCAAATCGGCCTGACTGTAATTATATTCGGGACGGTCAAATAAGTTGTAGCCCAAAGAGGTATTAATAACATCAACGCCAATACTGTCAGCTCTTTCGGCTGCTTCTGCCCAATAACTTTCTTCGAGTGGGGTTTCGTGGGTTACATCTTCTGAAATATAAAGAGCCACTGAAACATCGGGCGCCGTCCCGACAAATAGACCATTGCTTTTGGCTACAATAGTTGATAATACTTCTGTGCCATGATAATGATATTGATAGACATTTGGGTTATGACCGACAAAATTATAGGTGTCTATAAGTTTATGTTCAACAAAAAGATGATGAAAAAAAGCACTGGTATCAACCTGTTTAAACCCGGCGTCAATAACGGCTAATAAAACATTTTGTCCGGTGTAATTATGCTGATGCAATAAGGCACCGTTTAACATGTTTATTTGCGTTGAAGCTTGGCCATAATCGTATGTCGTGCGTTTATATTGCTTTGGCTTTTGGGGCATAGTATTAGGCCTGTTGACAATGCCCAAATTTTTATTGGCAAACTCTATCCGGTCTACAAAATCAAACCCGGTTAACGCCCGGATATCATGTTCCGTGCCTTGTACATGAATGGCATTAAGCCATTTAGACTTAGCTTTATAAGTGATGCCATTGGCATTGACAATTTGTGAGATATAATTATTGTCTACCGGTACATCTTTTTCATCCAAGTTTATATGCAGACGTTCTCGTCGGTCTAAGGCTCGTTGTGAAAGCATGTTTGACGGATGATCCAAATAATCAGTCGCTTGTGGTTTGTCACTAAAATAAACCCAGGCATCTTCTATGGTTTGACAGTAACCGGTCAAGAAGAAAAAGAAATAGAGCAAGAAAAGATATTTTTTCATAAAAAAATTATTGAACAAATATAAAATTTTCTTAAACAATTTTCGTTATAATGACCTGTTTATATTCTTATATTTGCAAAAAAAGGTTTATGAAAAACACATTTTGGTTATTGTTTTTGTTGTCGACCGGTTTTACATGGGCACAAAAAGGGACGGATATTGATTTAAATAAAGGTAATATCAAAGATAAATTTGATGTTCTTTACACCCGGTCCGGTAGTTATAAAGATTACAAGGTTATTAAGCAGTATTTGTTTCGTCAATTGGAAAAACAAGTTTTGGATACACTTCAAAAGCAAAAATCTACATTGACACAAGTCCGGCAAAAAACGCAAGATTTGCAAGACAAAATTGACCAATTACAAGCCCAATTAAATTTAAGTAAGAAAAAAATTGAAGATTTACAAAAGGAGAAAAACCAGATTTCTTTGGCTGGAATGTCTATTGATAAAGATAGCTATCAATGGTTGGTTTGGTCTATTATTGTCTTTTTAATATTAGGTTTAAGCTACTTTATTTTTATGTTCAAAAATAGTTTGCAAACAACTAAGACTGCTAAATTTAATTTAACCAAGCTGGAAGAAGAATATAATACTTTTCGTGCCAATGCATTAGAACGGGAGCAGTTATTGAAACGGCAATTGTTAGATGAACAAAAAAAGCATCAAGCTTAATAGTTTGATGCGGTATAAATTATTAGACACTTTGTTTAGCTGATAACCCCGGAACCAATTAATTCATCGTCAAGGTACCACGCAGCAAATTGCCCTTCGGCAATGGCTTGTTGCGGTTCAAAAAATTCTATCCAAAGTACATCCTCAAATTGATATAAACGTGCTTTTCGTAAAGGTTGTAAATGACGGTAACGCACTTTGACATCCATTGTTTCACCCGGTTTTAAAGCCAAATCCGGCCGTACCCAATGCAATTCATCATTGTTAATTTTTAAAGCACTGCGATATAAGCCGGGGTGCGTATAATGTTCGCCGATATAGACAATATTTTTATCTACATCGGTGTCAATGACAAAGGTACGTTGTTTAAAACCACCTATATTAAGCCCTTTGCGTTGGCCTTTGGTAAAATAATGTGCACCTTGATGTTTACCGACAACTTTACCGTCTTCAGGTTTATAGTTGTATGTGCGTCCTAAGTATTCTAAACGTTGGCGTTCATTTTCAAAGCGTTCAGGTGTTTCAAATTGATCATAATATTCTCGTGGAATGACAATAATGTCGCCTTCTTTGGGAGCGAGTTGTTGACGTAAAAAGTCGGGCAAATTGACTTTACCGACAAAACAAAGCCCTTGGCTGTCCCGTTTGTCTGCTGTTACAAATCCGGCTTCTTTGGCTAAGCGTCGTACTTCGGGTTTTTCTAACTCGCCTATTGGGAACAGGGCATGTTTGAGTTGCGCTTGATTGAGTTGCGCCAAAAAGTAACTTTGGTCTTTTTTAGGGTCTACACCGGCCAGTAATTGATAATAGGTTTCACCATCTTTTTCTATTTGACCTTTACGGGCATAATGGCCGGTTGCCACAAAATCGGCACCGTATTTTTTGGCTTCCTCCCAAAACAAATCAAATTTTATTTCACGATTGCATAAAATATCAGGATTGGGCGTTCGTCCCCGTTCATATTCACGAAACATATAATCGACCACCCGTTTAAAATACTTTTTCTTAAAATCGAATATTTTAAAAGGAATCCCGAGTGCCTCGGCTACCTTCCGGGCATCTTCACTGTCTTTAATCCATTGCATTTCATCTGTAATCGTGTAGCGGGTATCATCCCAGTTAAGCATAAATGCGCCCATTACGTCATAGCCTTGATCCAATAATAATTTTGCGGCCACACTGGAGTCTACACCACCCGATAAACCGACTACTACTTTTCCTTTACTCATTATAAATTTATTTTTAAGATATGTCCCGGTTCTGTTACTTTTATATTTAACTCATCAACTGCTGCTGGTAATAAAATGGTTTCACCTTTTTCAAAATTTTGGCCATTTATGAGATATCTTCCTGCCGGGTTCATTAAAATGACAAAACTATCCAGATGTTTCAAATCTATATTTAAATTTTTATCCAAGTTTATTTTCTCTATCTCAAAATAAGGTGTTTTGGTTTTTTCTTTTGTTTCTATGCGCGGTTGTTTATTAAAATCAATGGCTTTTAGGGCCAATTCGGTATGAAGCTGTCGCGGCTTACCATCCAAACCTTTCCGGTTCCAATCAAAAATACGGTAGGTAATATCTGAGGTTTGTTGCACTTCGGCTAACAGAACGCCTTTGCCAATGGCATGGACTGTGCCGGCAGGAATATAAATGGTATCACCGGCTTTCACTTCAATTTGTTGCATTAACTCGTTTAATCTACCTTCTTCTAAGGCTGCCAAATAGCTCTTTTTATCTATGCCTTTCTTAAATCCTACATAAATAACGCTGCCGTGATCCGCCTGAATAATATGCCATAATTCATTTTTACCAAAAGATTGATGCTCTTTTTGGGCCATAGCATCATCCGGATGAACTTGTATGGACAAATCATCTGCTGCATCAATGTATTTAATAAGCAGTGGAAAATTGTTTCCATATTTTTGGTAAACTTTTTTCCCTAAAATTTCCTGAGGAAATTTTTGAATTAATTCTTGCAAATTGCCACCTTTAAAATAGCCTTGATTAATGATGGAATAGTTACCGGACACAGTTGAAATTTCCCAACTTTCACCGGTTTTGTCTGAAGGAATATCCTTGTTTAAAATACTTTTTAACTTATGGCCACCCCAAGGTTTTTCCTTAAAAATAGGTTTGAATTTAAGGGGGTGTTTTAAAAAATGATGATTTAATTCTTGTTGCAAACGATTTAAGGAATTTTTAAAAATAATTTTAAACCATTCTGTATAAGATTGCGGATTTTTTTGCATATCGCGCCTTATCTGTCCTAAATTTTCCCATTTGTACGCCATCACTTCATCAGAATTTAGAACCGGTGTATCATTGCTGAAACCAATCATTACATGATCGAGTTCGTGTTCTGTCAGGCCGTTGTCAAAAGGTGCTTTATAAATAAAATGAAAAACTTCCGTTAAATCAGCTTTTAAACCCATTTCTTCTAGCAAACGGCGTTTGCCGGCCTCAATATTTGTTTCGTTTTTTCGTTGATGACTACAAACTGTATTGGTCCACAATCCGGGAGAGTGATATTTGTGGGCAGCACGTTGTTGCATAAGCAATTCGCCGCGATCATTAAAAATGAAAACAGAAAAAGCCCTATGCAAAAGCGCTTGTTCATGAGCTGCCATTTTAGGGGCATAACCCATTACTTCATCTTGTTTATTCACCAAAATAACTTGTTCTTCTTTCATACAGAAAAATATTGGAGCAAAGATAAAAATTAATCAACTCTTATGGAAAAATTGTTTACTTTTGTAACAAAAATTACCGTTTGTGGTGTCAGTTTGTAGGAACCCTGACGACTATTCAAACAAAACTAAAGATATTATGAAACAAAAATTTTCATTTAGAGAACAACCTCTTCCTCACCAACGCATTGAAGTTTGTCCGACGTCGTTAGACCATGTAAATAAAAACTTGATAAAGGCATATAGCAGTATTGTTTTGATTGTCTTGATGTATACTTTATTTACCGGACATTATTGGGCGATGTATTTGATCAGTTTAGATTTTTTAATCCGTGTTTTTGCCGGTATAAAATACAGTCCGCTTTGTAATTTTTTAACTGCCAGTTTAAAAATAACGCCTTTAAAACCGGTTTTGGTCAATGCAGCCAGTAAAAAAATTGCGGCAAAAGTAGGATTGATCTTTGCTTTGGCGGTTTCTATTTTTCATTTAATGGGCTTTGAATTACTCAGTGACATATTTATTGGTATGTTTGCTATTGCAATATCTTTAGATTTGTTTTTTAATTATTGTTTGGCTTGTAAAATGGAAAGCATGTATTTAACTTATTTTAAAAAGGATTAGTTTTTTATCGCTTTTAATGTAACTCAAGGGCGGTTGAAATTTTTCAACTGTCCTTTAATTTATCTACATAAGAAGCAGCATATTGTCCAAAAAAATATATTCATTTATAAGGTTATTGGCATAAGCTTGGTAATTAGTTTACTCACAAATATTATTAAGATATTTTGGATATTAAAAAAAGCTAAATAACTTTAATTCAGTCATTTAGCTTTATAAGATTGTGCCCCTGCCAAGAATCGAACTTGGATCTACGGTTTAGGAAACCGCTATTCTATCCATTGAACTACAGGGGCTTATTTGAAATTTGATTTAAATAAGAAAAAACTAATTTTATAAGAGACCTACTAGGTTTGCGAAAACCTAGTAGGTCTTTAAATAGTTATAGTAAAGTATTTATGTGATTTTAATAGTCAAAGTTTTAAACGCTTTCATTTTCGTCTTTCTTTGGCTGATCCGGTTTATTAGCCGGTTTTTCGACTTTAAAAAACAATTTATCATCTTTGGGATTATAATCCATTAAAACGACATCCCCTTCGTTGACATGATCTTCTAATATTTCTTCCGCCAAAGCATCTTCTACATATTTTTGAATGGCACGATTTAGCGGACGGGCGCCATATTGTTTATCATAACCTTTTTCGGCAATAAAATCTTTTGCTTTGTCGGTCATTTTAAAATCATAGCCCAGTTCTTTGATGCGTTTATAAACTTTTTCTAGTTCTATATCGATAATTTTATGAATGTCTTCTTTTTCCAAGGCATTAAAGATGATAATATCATCAATCCGGTTTAAAAATTCCGGCGCAAAGGTTTTTTTCAAGGCTTTTTCAATCACCCCTTTGGCATGTTCTTCTGCTTGTGACAACTTCGCACTGGTACCAAATCCAACGCCTTGTCCGAAATCTTTAAGCTGCCGCGCCCCAATATTCGAGGTTAAAATAATAACGGTATTTCTAAAATCAACTTTACGCCCCAAACTATCGGTGATAAAACCCTCATCCAAAATTTGCAACAGCATATTAAAGATGTCGGGGTGCGCTTTTTCGATTTCATCAAATAAAATGACAGAATAAGGCTTACGGCGTACTTTTTCGGTTAATTGCCCACCTTCTTCATAGCCGACATATCCCGGAGGTGCCCCAATAAGGCGCGACAGAGCAAATTTCTCCATGTATTCACTCATATCAATACGGATGAGGGCATCGGTATTATCAAAAAGCTCTTTGGCTAAGACTTTAGCCAATTGGGTTTTGCCTACGCCGGTTTGTCCTAAGAATATAAACGAACCAATAGGTTTATTCGGATCCTTTAATCCCAAACGATTCCGTTGAATGGCTTTCACCACTTTTTTAACCGCTTCATTTTGCCCAATCACTTTGGTTTTTAAAATGTTTGTTAAGTTTTTGAGCTTGGATGTTTCAGCTTGGGCAATACGGTTAACCGGAATACCGGTCATCATCGAAACTACATCGGCCACTTCTTCTTCGCCTACGGTATGGCGTAGTTCTTTCATTTCGTCTTGCCATTTTTCTTGTGCTTTAAGTAATTCGCTTTCGACATATTGTTCGTCATCGCGATACTTGGCCGCCAATTCAAATTGTTGGGCTTTTACGGCTTCTTGCTTTTTATTTTTAACTTCTTCCAGTTTATTTTCTAAGGACAGAATATATTCCGGGACGACTATATTTGTAATATGTACGCGCGAACCGGCTTCGTCCATGGCATCAATAGCTTTGTCCGGCAAATTACGATCCGTCATATAACGGTTCGTCAGTTTGACGGCGGCTTCTATGGCTTCATCCGTAAAATTAACATTGTGATGACTTTCGTATTTATCTTTGATGTTGTGCAAAATCTGAATGGTTTCATCGACGCTGGTCGGTTCGACTAAAACCATTTGGAAACGACGTGCCAAAGCACCATCTTTTTCGATATACTGACGGTATTCATCTAAGGTCGTGGCGCCAATTGTTTGTATTTCACCGCGTGCTAAGGCCGGTTTAAACATATTTGAGGCATCTAACGAGCCTTGTGCCCCTCCCGCACCGACTATAGTATGAATTTCGTCAATAAACAAGATAACATCTTTGTTTTTGGTTAATTCATTCATCAGTGCTTTCATGCGTTCTTCAAATTGGCCACGGTATTTAGTGCCGGCCACTAAACTGGCCAAATCAAGGGCAATAACGCGTTTGTTAAACAAAACACGGGAAACTTTTTTTTGAACAATTCGTAAAGCCAAGCCTTCGACAATGGCTGATTTACCCACACCCGGTTCGCCTATTAAGATGGGATTGTTCTTTTTACGGCGGCTTAATATTTGCGAAACGCGTTCTATTTCTTTTTGGCGTCCCACTACCGGATCCAATTTTCCTTCGGCTGCCAAACGGGTTAAATCCCTTCCAAAATTATCTAAAACAGGCGTTTTGGATTTTTGCTGTCTTTTTTTAGGAATGCCCATGCGACCACTTTGTTCCGCTGATTCGCCATCACCAAACGGATTGTCAGATTCATTTAAAGGAATGCCGTTAAACAAATCATCATTTCTGGGTGTTTCCGGTTTTTCATCTATGGGGTTGCCAAACATAAATTTGTAGGTTTCCTTTAAGTCGTCATAATCAATGTCATACCGGTTAAAAATACGGGTTACCGGATCGTCTTCGTTGTATAATATACTCATGAGCAAATGAGCAGTGTTTATTTCGTCTTCTTTAAATGATTTTGAGAGCAAATTGGATCGTTTTAAAGCATTAGACGCTTGATGTGTCAAAGTAATAACCGACTTGTCTTGAACGGTCAGATTCGTTTCCGATTTGGCAGGAATCAATTGACGAATTTTCATCAACAAACGTTCAAGCGGGGCATTGTATTCTTCTTTTAAGATGTTTAAAATTTTATTATCATCAGCTTTTAATAAGGCATAAACCAAATGTTCGGTTCCGACAAATTTATTGCCGTTTTTATATGCTAAATCCCGGCTGTCCAGGATGATTTTTTTTAAGGTGTTTGAATATTTCTCTTCCATAAGGCATCAAAAATTTATAGTTGTAAAAATAAGAATATTTTTGAATAGTTGCTGTTAATAAATATTTAAAGTTTCTAAATATAAATTTATCGTAGCAGTATCGATGCTTTAAGCAAAAATGGTGCCGTAGTCTATTGTTAATAAGGGGTGTAAAAAGCATGCTAGTTAAAAAGGTGTTTAAATTTCTTTTTTTGAATTTTATCCTTCAGCGTGTTTAAAAATTCATATTTTAATTAGCAACCTGTTGATAGTCATATTATTAATATAAAAATAGTGTTAAATAAAACGCTGCAATTTATACTTAAAGATTTATTTTGTATTTTTACATTTCAAAAAATTAAGTTTTTAAATGGGAAAAGTTATCGCTATAGCCAATCAGAAAGGAGGGGTGGGAAAAACCACGACAGCTGTCAATTTGGCAGCCGCTTTAGGGGTGTTAGAAAAAAAAGTTTTATTAATTGATGCAGATCCGCAAGCCAATGCGTCGTCCGGTTTAGGTGTTGATATAGAAGAAGCACCTGCCGGTACTTATGAATTGTTGGAACATGAAGCCGAGGCTAAAGAAACTATTATAAAAACCGGTACACCTAATTTGGATTTGATTCCTTCACACATTGATTTGGTTGGAGTAGAAGTAGAATTGGTTAACAAACCCAAACGCGAATTTATGCTTAAAGAGGCGATTAAAGACATTAAAGATGAGTATGATTATGTTTTAATTGATTGTGCGCCTTCTTTGGGCTTGATTACTTTAAATGCTTTAACTGCTGCCGATTCGGTTATTGTGCCTATTCAATGTGAGTATTTTGCTTTGGAAGGATTAGGTAAATTATTAAATACCATCAAGAATGTGCAACAAATACACAATCCGGACTTAACGATTGAAGGCTTATTATTGACCATGTATGATGCGCGTTTAAAATTGTCTAATCAGGTAGTGGACGAAGTCAAGAAACATTTTGGCGATATGGTTTTTGATACCGTTATACAACGAAATGTCCGCTTGAGTGAAGCGCCCAGTTTTGGTGAAAGTATTTTGGAATATGATGCCACCAGTAAAGGCGCGGTTAATTATTTGAATTTGGCAGATGAATTGATCAAAAAAAATAGTGAACAAAACGAAGAAGTAGAATAGTTATGGCAAAATCTGTTAAGAAAAAACGATTGGGTAGAGGTTTGTCGGCCATTTTAAATAATGAAGAAATTAAGTCGGCTGACGATAAAGGTGCAGAATCGGTTGTTGGTAGTATTATCGAAATACCGTTGGACCAAATATCAACCAATCCACATCAACCACGTACCCAATTTGACCAAGAAGCCATTGAAGAATTGTCGGCTTCTATCAAGCAATTGGGCGTGATACAACCTATCACCGTTCGAAAAAACGGACAAAAATTTGATTTAATTTCGGGTGAACGGCGGTTGCGTGCTTCTAAATTAGCCGGTTTAGAAACCATTCCGGCTTTCGTCCGTTTGGCCGATGACCGTGAGATGTTAGAAATGGCTTTGGTCGAAAATATCCAACGTGAAGATTTAGACCCCATTGAAGTAGCGTTGTCTTTTCAAGCCATGATCGATCAACTCAATTTGACCCAAGATGAAATGAGTAAACGCGTCGGAAAAAAACGCTCTACCATTACCAATTATTTGCGTTTGCTCAAATTGGATCCTATTATCCAAACCGGGATTAGAGATGGTTTTATCAGTATGGGACATGGACGGGCTTTGATCAATATTGAAGACAATAAAGTGCAATTGGAATTTTATGAAAAAATTATAAAAGACAATTTATCGGTCCGTCAAACTGAAGAGTTAGTTAAAAAATTCAGGGAAGGAAAAATTTTGAGTATCAAACCCGGGAAAAAAGTGATACCTGAACAAATCAGACATTTAGAACAGGACTTGTCGCAACTGTTAGGTAAAAGAGTAAAAATAAGCTTTTCGGACAAAGGCAATGGAAAAATTTCCATTCCATTTGCATCGGCAGAAGAACTGGAACAACTTAAAAAACGTTTGCAATAAAAACAACACCGTTCATACTATTTTTAACGCTCTTTTTAGTCAGTATAGCTGCCCAAAGTCAACAGGACACGCTAAAGGTCAAGCTTAAGGATAGTTTGACTACCGGAGCTCGTCAGCAATTAAAAACCAATGAAATAAATATTTTAGCACCGGCTAAAGCAGCGTTTTATTCGGCTGTTTTACCCGGTTTGGGTCAGGCTTATAACCGGCAATATTGGAAAATTCCCCTTATTTACGGTGCTATTGGTGCAGGTGTTTATTTTTACAGACAAAATAACCGTTATTATCAAGATTTCAGGCAGGCTTACTTTAAGCGTTTGAATGGTTTGCCCGATCAGTACCCACAATATACAGATGATGTTTTGATAACAGCCCAAAAATACTATCGCCGTCAACGGGATACCGCTTTGCTTTTAACAGTTTTAACCTATGTCTTAAATATCATTGATGCAAATGTCAGTGCCCATTTAAAGCAATGGAATGTTAATGATGACTTAAGTTTTAAAACGGTTCAAATGCCTGTGGGAAGACAAAGCGGGCTGGGTTTGCAAATGACTTTGAAGTTTTAATACCTTTGTAAAGAATAATTTTAAAAAAATCTAATTATATGACACTCATGCAATGGCTCATCTTTTTTATTATCATGAACATCGTTCATGGTTTGGCCACTTATAAATTTTATGTCAAAGCAGGGAAGAAAGCTTGGCAAGCTTTTGTTCCTTTTCTCAATATTTATGTATTAATGGATATTATTAACCGGCCCAAATGGTGGGCTGTTTTTGTTTATATTCCCATAGTCAATTTATTAATGATCCCGGTTTTGTGGGTGCAACTACTAAAAGTATTTGGCAAAAACAGTTCTAAAGATTTATGGTTAGCTATTTTGACCTTGGGTTTATATTTAGCTTATCTTAATTATTTTGAGATAGACCACTTAACCTATCATCCGATACATAAAAATGACAAAGAAACTTTATTGGGCTCCTTGGTGTTTGCTATTATTGCTGCCACTATTGTCCATACTTATTTTATGCAACCCTACACCATCCCGACGGCTTCGCTGGAAAAATCTTTACTCATCGGCGATTATTTGTTGGTGAGCAAATATCATTATGGAGCACGTCCGCCTATGACAACTTTGGCTGTTCCGATGGTTCATGATACCTTGCCGGTATTGAAAACCCGTTCTTATTTTAAACTTCCGCAATTGCCCTATATGCGTTTTCCGGGACTCAAAAAAATACAGCGCAATGATATTGTAGTGTTTAACTGGCCGGCCGATACGGTCAAATATTTTTTTCAGAAAGATGTGGCTCAATATAAGCCAATCGATAAAAAGTCGCATTATGTGAAACGTTGTGTTGCTGTTGCCGGTGATTCTTTACAACTAAAAAATGGTATTTTATATGTCAATGGTAAAAAAGTCCACTATCCCGACCGTGCCAAATTGCAACATCTTTATACTGTAAAGACTAAAGACAGTATGGATTTTACCCGTCCGACTTTATTGCGCTTAATCAATAATTATCATATTAAAGAAATTTACCCTACCCAAAAGAAAGGGACTTATTTGATGAATCTGACCGATGATAAATTACGGGTGGTTAAAAATCTGTCCAATATCGATACCATTAGTTTATATAATACCGGCAAAGGCGAAATGTACGGTGGACACAAAGACTGGGATATTAATAATTTTGGTCCCATCTATATTCCTAAAAAAGGCGATACTTTAAAGTTGAACAAAGAAACCTATCCTTTTTATAAGTGGATTATAGCCCGTTATGATGACCATAATGCCACACACCAATTAAATCAGCACGATGTCCGGTTAAAAGGAAACGATGTTTATATCGATGGTAAACTTGCCAAAACCTATAAAGTTAAACAAGATTATTATTGGATGATGGGCGACAACCGCAGTGAATCTGAAGATTCGCGTTTTTGGGGCTATGTTCCTTTTGACCACGTGGTGGGGACACCGGTCTTTATTTTTATGAGCATTGATAATGATCCGCATAAAAAATTCTTAGACAAAATTCGCTGGAATCGTGTCTTTACCACCGTCAACGGTCCGGGTAAACGGGTTTCTTATTTGTGGCCTTTTATTGGTTTGATTGTTTTATACTATGCCGGTATGAAATGGTGGAAAAAATCTAAAAACAAGTAAGTTATGCGTCTGCTACATCCCACATATTTTCCAAGCATTTTGACTTATGCTCTGATGCAATCGGCTGATAAAATTTTATTTGAAGTCAATGATTTTTACGAAAAACAAACCTACCGCAACCGGCTTTATATACAAAGTGCCAATGCCAAACAAATGTTATCGGTACAAGTAAAACACACCCATAGCGATGGCAAACAATTATACAAGGATGTCTTGATTTCACATGATTTTGATTGGCAAAAATTGCATTGGCGCAGTTTGGAAACCGCATACAGAACCTCGCCTTATTTTGAGTTTTATGAAGATGATTTGCGGCCCGTTTTTGAAAAAAAATATACTTATTTGGTCGATTTGAATATAGATAGTATTCAAACTGTCAACCAGTTGTTGGATTTGTCCAAAGATTTTGAATTGACAAAAACCTACCAACCGGATTATGGCGATAAAGTTGAAGATTTACGTTTCTTGAAAAATGCCAAAAAAGAACCTTCTATTATGGAAAAAATGCCGTTTTACACCCAAATGTTTCAAGACAGGCATCCTTTTATGCCAAATTTGAGTATTTTGGATTTGTTATTTATGGAAGGCCCAAATACGGTTAATTATTTAGAAAAAATAGCCCGTTTGTGGGCTGACCAATCTGCTGTTCATGGAAGTTCAATTTAAACATTATCAGTTACAAATGGCCCATCCCTTTGGGATTTCACGGTCAGTGCATACTGTACAACCCACTTTTATTGTTGCCCTGTCCCAAGATGGCAAGACCGGTTATGGCGAAGCAACACAAAACCGCTACTATGCTGTAACCCCAGAAAAATTAGAAGCCGGTTTGAAAGATTTACAAGTTGAAATCGAAGCTTATCCTTTTACGACGCCTGATGATTTTTATGACCATTTTCTTCATCCAAAATTAAAAAATTTTCGTTTTTTAATGGCTGCCCTTGATGAGGCGGCTAATGATTTGTATGGCAAACTGCAAGGCAAACCGCTATGGCAATTATGGGGTTACCAGGCCGATCATTTACCCTTGAGCACTTATACCATTGCTTTGGATAGCCTAAACGTAATGGGCGAAAAATTATTGGAAAAACCCTGGCCTGTATATAAAATTAAATTAGGTACGACCAATGATTTGGCAATTATCCAATACTTGAGAACTTTGACCGACAAGCCTTTTCGTGTTGATGCCAACACTGCATGGACGCCACGGCAAACGGTTGAGAATGCGATGACTTTTAAAGATTATGGGGTTGAATTTATTGAACAGCCCTTGCCTTATGAGGCTTATGCTGAGATGAAAAAAATAAAATCCCAATTGGCGTTGCCTGTGATAGCCGATGAATCAGTCAGAACAGAAGAAGATATTGCCAAATGTGTGGATGCTTTTGATGGAGTTAATGTCAAATTGGTTAAAGCCGGGGGCATTACGCCAGCAAGACGAATGTTGACAGAAGCACGCAACTTAGGTCTAAAAACCATGATTGGTTGTATGACGGAATCGTCTGTAGGTATTTCGGCAGCAGCTCAATTGTTGCCCTTATGTGATTATGCCGATTTAGATGGGGCGCTTCTCTTAAAAAAAGATATTGCGCAAGGGGTAAAAATTGAAAACGGCCGGATTATTTTACCCACGACCGGTGGCACCGGCGCCCATTTGATTTAATATTTTTTTGTTATAAAAATAAAAGCTATTCATTCCGGAATGAATAGCTTTTATGATTTAAAGAAGATAATAAAATTAAGCATTGCCTTTTTTATAATCTGCTAAAAATTTTTCAAGTCCTATATCTGTTAAAGGGTGTTTTAACAAGCCCAAAATCGGTTTTAAAGGGGCCGTAACCACGTCGGCACCAATTTTGGCACATTCGTTGATGTGCATGGTATGACGCACAGAAGCTGCCAATATTTGTGTCGGGTAGGCATAATTATCATAGACCAAACGAATATCTGCTATCAAGCCTAAACCATCTTCAGAAATATCATCTAAACGGCCGATAAAAGGGGAGACATAGGTGGCGCCGGCTTTGGCGGCAAGCAAGGCCTGTCCCACTGAAAACACCAAAGTGCAATTGGTTTTAATCCCTTTGTTGCTCAAGTATTTGATGGCTTTAATGCCTTCTTTAATCATGGGAATTTTAACCACAATATTCGGGGCAATATTAACCAATTCTTGTGCTTCTTTTATCATGCCGTCAAAATCGGTAGAAATAACTTCGGCACTGACATCGCCGCTGACTATTTCGCAGATTTGCCGGTAATGATTCATAATATTTTCCTTGCCGGTGATGCCTTCTTTGGCCATCAGGGACGGATTGGTTGTAACGCCATCTAAAATACCCAATTCATTGGCTTCTTTAATGTCCGCAAGATTGGCGGTATCTATAAAAAATTTCATATAATTTATTGTTTAATAATTCAACAAACAAAGATACATTTTTTTGAACATAAAAAGTTTACAAATTGCTAAAGAATCAGAGGCTTTTTTCAAGGTTTTTTTAAATAATACTTGCGGTATTTATAATACGCCAGTAAAGCCAATATAAATACCCCGCCAATAAAATAATAGACAAAAGCCGGTGTTTGTTGCGGTTCGCCTTTGGCATAGGAATGTAAGCCTGCTAAATAATAATTGACCCCGAAATAAGTCATGGCTATAGAAGCAAAAGAAATAACCGCCAAAAGATTAAAGGTGAATAAACCACGCAAACCGGGGACAAAACGGGCATGTAAGACTAAAGCATAAACAATAATACTGATGAGTGCCCAAGTTTCTTTGGGATCCCAGCCCCAGTAACGTCCCCAACTTTCATTGGCCCATTGGCCACCTAAAAAGTTCCCAATGGTTAGCATTACCAAACCTATGGTTAAGGCCATTTCGGTTACAATGGTCAGTTCGCGAATGTAGTGTGCCAATTTTTCTTTGTTGTGTTCATTGGTTAAGGCCATCAAAAGTAAATTGATTAAGCCCAAAATCATACCAATGGCAAAAGGTCCATAGCTTGCCACAATGATGGACACATGTATATCGAGCCAATAAGAATTTAAAACAGGCACGAGATTTTCAATTTGCGGGTCCATCCAATTCCAATGGGCAATCATCAATGTCATAGAGCCGACAAATAACCCCGAAGCTAATACCAAGGGCGACTTTCGTCCTAATATCAGGGTAAAAAGAATGATGGCCAAAGAAACATAGATCATTGACTCATATGCATTACTCCAAGGGGCATGTCCACTGATATACCAGCGTAATGCCATAAAAAATACCATCCAAAGAAAGAGCAAAATGCTTAGGACATATAAAAGCTTTAAGCTATAATCAATTATTTTGGAGCGACTAAAGATTTGTGCAATGGCCAAAATGAAAATAAACAGTGACAAAGTCATAAACTGCCAAAACAAAGAGCGGAAGGCATCATGTTTATTATAATAGATTTCCCATTTAACTTTAGCTTCATCCGGATAGACGGCTTTGCCGAATTTATGTTGATATTGATCGACTGCCTTTAAAATTTTGTCTGCCAAAGTATAATTACCCGTTTGTTTGGCTTTAAAGATTTCTTTACTCCATAGTGGAATGGCATTAACCGCAAAATTTTTATCATCTTCATTAAAATCAAATTTTTTGATTTGTTTCCATGAGTACCATTTATGTTGCGGATCGTTGGGAAGGGGGAATAATCTTAAATTGTTGGTCAACAATGTGTTATAAAGCAGGTTGACCCGTCCGCTTACATTGACAATATCTTTGTCAAATTTTCCTTTTATCCGTTTTTTCTGGGCTTTTTCCAGATAAGTTTGCAGTTTATAATTGCCTTTTTGATCAAAAAAATCAATTAACCGTGCATATTTTTGATTTTTATGGACACCGATTAAATTTCGCAAACTCTCATCACCACGCTCTAAATAAATAATGGGCACATACCACCAGCCTTCGGGGTAACTAATCATGCCGGTCAAAATTTGGTCGGCGGTAAATTTTTGTCCATCTGTAGTGGTGTAAGTGTCGTGTTTGGTCAGTTTACGTAATAGCTCAGAGCTGTAAGTATTGACCGGTTTCATCCGTCCACCATAATCTTGTATAATCAGCCGGCCGAAACTTTCTGCTTTTTTGGCGGGTGCCACCGTTTTGATGATGATTGAATCAACTTTAATTTGATTTTCTTGTGCTTGTAAACTCCAACCGGTCATCAAAAATAAAAATAGCAATCCGGCTTGACGTTCCTTTTGAAGTTTGGCCAACATTTGGCGCAACTTATGAAATCTGGTGCCTTTGACCACAAAAATCATCAACAGACCGAAATAGAGTAGGGCATAACCGATATAAGTGATCCATGTCCCCCAAAAATCATGGTTTACAGACAGTTGGCTTTGCTCATAAGTAGGTGTGATGGTGTAGGAAGACTGGTAAAAGCGATAGCCTTTATAATTGAGTACATGATTCATAAAAATACGGTAATTAAAGGTGGTATCTCTGTCTATAACCGTGACTTCGCTGGCATAAGACTTGGGCATATTGGAGCCCGGATATTTTTCTAATTGGAAATCGCGCAATTTAATTTGAAAAGGTAAGTGTCTATAGATAGACCCATAGCTCATGCGGAAATTTAAACCGTTTAAGCGGAAGATTTTCGGATTTTCGGGCATGCCTTTTCCGCCATATAAATTGACTTGCTTGGTTTGCTTACCGGCTTGTACTTCTACTTGTAATAAATCGCGGTTGTTGCTGTTTTTTGGTCCGGCTATAAATTCTAACTTTCCTTTCGCCGGTCCTTCGGGAACAACAAAATTAAGACCGTCTATTTGATATAAAGATGCCAGGTGAAAAGGTACGACAGAATCTTTGGGTATATCAAATCTTTTTTGGTCGCGCATACGCATATAAGTTCCTTTAAAAGGTGACAAGAGAAACAGGCTGTCATTTTTGATAAACACATTGACAGCATCGGGAAAAGTATTGTTAAAAGCTAAACGGTGACCGCCTATATCTACTTGTTGTCCGTCGGCCAAATGTATTTCTTGCCGGCCTTGTCCGGTAGAGACTACAAATTTTAGGTAGGCTTGTCCTTTAGGTGTCTTTACCAATTTTTCTTTGGCTTTTGGTACAAATTTTAGAACGCTTATTTTAACCGGTGTATTTTTGAAATATAGTTTGGTTTGGTAATGATTGTCTGTTAAAAAGGGCACGTCAATGACTGATAATTTCAAATTTTTGAGCAAGGGTGGGTCTATTTGTTGGACGCCATCGTCAATATGGGCTTTTAAATAAACTTTATCGGATAAAAATGTATCGGTTGTTTCGCCTTCTTTAATGGGCATCATTCCTTCAAAACTGATATAACGGGTGACACCTGCCCCAATTAAAATCAATAAAAATGCGATATGAAACAGGAAAACCGGCCACTTTTTCTTTTGGTACATTCTAAAACGGATGATATTGCCAATTAAATTGACGGCCAATAAGATCATGATTAGTTCAAACCAAAAACTATTATAGATCAAGGTCCGGGCGGTAGGGGTACCAAAATCATTTTCGACAAAGGTGGCGATAGCCATTGCCAAGGCAAAAAGGATGAAAAGTACCGCCATGGTTTTGGTTGATATAAGCAGTTGATATATTTTGTTTAGCCATTTATTCATAATGATTCTAATTTGTTCACAAAATTACAAGAAGCCCGGGAATATGAAAGTATATTTAACAAAAAATTTTAATGGAATAAATGGTTTTCATAAATAAAACCTATGGTACGGTTTGGTTCATTTTCTTGTCTGTTTGCCCACTTTTTTCTTTATTAACTGCTTCTTTTGAAATTCAGAAAAGGCTATGAAGACAATAGGTGTACCTTGGCACCCAATTAACACCCAATTAACACCCACTTTGGTGGCACTTTGATACCACTTTGCCCGGCTTGAATTTTAGGGGTATTTGTTACGTAAGGTTTGTCGTTTTGAACGCAGTGAGAGATCTCAAGATAGAAAGAGATTCCTTCCCAATGTATCGGGACAAGCTATCACTACGTTCGTTCGGAATGACAAGGTCTTTCATATACCCTTTTGTCATTTCGACTGAGTGACGAAGGAACAATGAGAAATCTCATTATATCAAATATGATTCAATTGAGATTTCTCACTACGTTCGAAATGACAGTGGGATGTCATTCCGACAGAGCAAGGCATGAGCGACGAGGAATCTCTCAATTGACACAAGGTGAGATTTCTCACTGCGTTCGAAATGGCAGGCGGCATACGAAACAGCATGTCATTCAGAATGAGCTTTCCTGACGATTGGAAGCAAAACAACAGCCTGTCCCGATACATCGGGAAGGAATTTCTAAACCCTAAATGAGATTTATCCTCTCTTCGTTCGTTCGGAATGACAAAAGGGATTTTTCTGTTAAAAACTTTTTGTTACCATGTAAAAATATGAAATTTTAGTTTATCCTTACTTTTTTCGTTGCCGAAAAATCTCGGCTTAGCTGTGACTAACCTTTTTAAACGTTCCTTTCTTTTGCTTGTCCAAAAGAAAGAACCAAAGAAAAAGACCCCTCCCCGTAGGAATTTTTTGCAGATTTAAAAACAGAAAACTACCCAAAACAAAAACAATTTCCATTAGTTTTTAAATCTCCAAAAACCGGTTGTCAAAATTTTGCGTCGCTAGTGTCATGTTTAGTAGGATAATTGGTGTAAGCCGAAGTAATTTTTGTTGAGAACAAAGCTGATAATTTTCAGCATAGCCGTAGCTATGGTTAAAATTATTAATGCAGTTATCGGCTAAAAGAACGAGTGCTTGGTGCCAAAATATTATACTGGACATGACACTTACCACCTGGCTTCAAAATTCTTGCCAACCTATTCTGGACGGGGAGACGGGTAATGACCGCAAACTATAAGTATTTTTTGACTTTGAGAGGCGTTTTTATTTTAAGGACACTACGTGTTTTTTGCGAAGCATAAGCAAAAAATGTATCGAAGTGCAGGTCTTGTGTTTATATATTTTATAAAAGCATGTAACCGGTTTATTTTCTTTTTTCTCTCCGTTTTTCTTGTTTTCTAAAAAATTTAATTACCTTATAAATTACAATAGCTATCAAAGTAATATATGCAATTATTACTCTGTAAAAAGTACCTACCCGC
>Ga0256831_1000200_pt1 | contig 31823 bp, 25 predicted proteins | sample 132544metaG_FD_189087 | JGI IMG/M metagenome (GOLD analysis project Ga0256831, IMG submission 189087) | Hydrothermal vent microbial communities from Lau Basin, Pacific Ocean - 132-544 | ecosystem: Environmental > Aquatic > Marine > Hydrothermal vents | place: Pacific Ocean: Lau Basin | collected...
ATATGGGCATAACTCCACTAGAGAGCATTGATTTTGTTTTGGAGGGTGGTTCTATTGAGTCTGATGGGTTGGGAACTATTATGACAACTACAAAATGCTTATGTAATCCAAACCGTAATGGTGGGCTATCTAAAAATGAGGTTGAAGAGAAATTTAAAGAGTATTTCGGAGCTAAAAGAGTTTTATGGCTTGATTATGGCTATTTGGTTGGGGACGATACAGATAGTCATATAGATACTTTAGCTCGGTTTGTCTCGAAAGATACTATAGTTTATGTTCAGTGTTTAGATGAGCAAGATGAACACTACGATGAGTTGAAAAAAATGGAAGAGCAGTTACTAAGTTTTAGAACTATTGAGGATGAGCCTTATAAACTTATTGCACTGCCTCTGCCATCAGCTAAATTTGATAATGAGGGAAATCGTTTACCTGCTACTTATGCTAATTTTTTGATTACTAATGAGGCATTGATATATCCAACATATAGTCTCAAAGAGGATAAAATAGTTCATGAAATTTTTAAAGAGTTGTTTGTGAACAAAGAGATTATTCCTGTGGAGTGTTCAAGACTCATTGAAGAGGGTGGAAGTCTGCACTGTTCAACTATGCAAATCCCATTTTAACGTTAACATCTAAAGTATCATTTTACAGCATCATAAGGAGATTTGGCACATACAACCTTTAACTAAATTTTTATATAATGATGCTGATAAATAATACCTATAAACGTAAAAAGCCATAGCTTTCCAAAACACCATACTTAAGTAGTTATGCGTTAACTTCTTGAATATTTTAAAATAAAGTATTGTATGGTGTTTAGGAAAACTATGGTTTTCATCTCTTTACTATCTTTTTCCCCCAAAATTTTGTGTCCAATATATTTTAAAATCGCTATCCTTTTTAGTTACTATAGCAACACCAACCTCTTTAAATTTGTCATTCATAATATTGGTACAGTGTTTAGGACTCTCTAACCATGCCTTCATGACCTCCTTAACAGTAGTCTGTCCTCCTGCAATATTTTCACCTACAGTATAGAAGTTAACGTAACCATTATTTTCTATTCGTTCAAAAAATTTACTTTGTCTCTCACCACTCTTCATACCTGTAATGTCCGTCTCTGTTCCAGAACCTAAATGTGAGAAAGTGTTGCTCTGTGCTAAGTCTTTACTATGCTCATATGCAGAAGCATAGAGGTTGTCATTCCAAACTAATGGTCTACTTGGACCTACTACGCCTAAACCATCATTACAATCTCTAGGAACACTTCTAGCTAGATTTATTGCATTTAGGATATCTCTATTTTCAGTTTTATGAAAAACTGTACTATTTGAAACAACAGAACTCTCTACATTTCCACAAGCTGTAAAAAGAGACAGAACAATTAGAAGAGATATTTTTTTGATAGTCATAATAAATCCTTTCATCAACTTTAACTAACAAAGTATAACAATAAAGAACTTAATTAATATTTAATAAAATAAAATATATTGAAACATTTTGTATTTTCAAGCTGTTTTATGATGTTTTTTAAAATATATAAGCTAAAATACTCAATATGAAAATAGCACTTATTCAACAACAATCATCCATATCTAAAGAGAAAACCATTGAAAAAACTGTTCAGCTTATCGAAAAGGCATCTAAAAATGGTGTATCTCTTGTTATACTCCAAGAGCTTCATCAAACTGAGTATTTTTGTCAAAGTGAAGATACAAAATTTTTTGAGTATGCTAGTTCTTGGAAAAATGATTTAATATTTTGGTCAAAGGTAGCAAGAGAGAACTCTGTGGTTCTAGTAACCTCTCTCTTTGAACAGAGGGCATTTGGTCTCTATCATAACACGGCTGTTGTATTTGAGAGTGATGGAAGCATTGCAGGAAAATACAGAAAAATGCACATACCTGACGACCCTGGGTTTTATGAGAAGTTCTACTTTACCCAAGGTGATTTGGGATTTGAACCCATCCAGACCTCTGTAGGGAAATTGGGCGTTCTGATATGCTGGGACCAGTGGTATCCCGAAGCTTCACGCCTTATGACACTTAAAGGGGCTGAGATGCTTATCTATCCTACGGCTATTGGTTGGTTTGATGAAGATAGTAAAGAGGAGAAGAGTAGACAGCTTGACTCATGGATAACCATCCAACGCTCACACGCTATTGCAAACGGTATTCCTATTATCTCATGTAACCGTGTAGGGTTTGAAAAAGATAGCTCAGGTGTAATGGATGGGATACGTTTTTGGGGGAACTCTTTTGTCTGTGACCCACAAGGTGAGATTATCGCTCATGCAAAGCATCAAGAGGAGTCTATTCTTTATGCTACTATAGATAAGAGACGTACCAAAGAGGTTCGAGATATTTGGCCGTTTCTACGTGATAGACGAATTGATACGTATGGTGAATTAACCAAGAGATATTGTGACTAATCATAGGTTTTAAATATTATATTTATTATAATAGATACAAATTATTGAAAAATGGAGAATCAAATGAGTTATGAAGTTACAAAGGTAGAAAAAGGGGAAGAGGTTCACTTTACAAATCCAACAGCAGAGTTTTATGAGGCAGTAGGTGGCGAAGAGGGTATGAAAAATTTAATGTATAACTTTTATGATATTATATATGAGAGTGATATTGCCCATTTTTTTCCACAAGATGAAGATGAGTTTCATGAAGTCAAAGTTAAAAATACTCGATTTTTTGTACAGATTTGTGGAGGTCCGAATGTTTATGAAAGTGAAACAGGTGGGATGAGCCTTAATGAGTTTATGATTCGACTTCACGACGATTTTTCTATTACCGAAAAATCTCGTTATGAGTGGCTAGGATGTATGGAGGAGGCTTTAAGAAAAGTTGATATGGAGCAGAGAATCAAAGATAACTTTTGGGACTATTTGGAAAAATTCTCAAAATTAACAGTCAATACCTTCTCTGATGGCTCTGTATACTATGCTGCTTATAAATCAGGTCAATAGAGCATACAGCATAATTTTAAAGGGTAAATTCTCTTATTTGCCCTTATCTCCTCTTTAAATATCCTAATTTATCATCTATTTAACAATTTTTTTTGTATACTATACAGATAAGAACAGATATAGAATATGTTATTTTATTAAAAAGAGGAAAATATGATAAGACATATAACACTGCTACTTGTGCTAATTATGAGTATACTCTTGGGATTTTTTTGTGTAGATAAGCACAAAGAGAGTATCTTAAGTAGACTTATACCACAACCAATTATAGATGAGATGAAAGTAGTAGATGTAGAGACGAACCAAATAGAGTCTACTTCTCATGACTCTGTACAAATTATCCAAAGTGTCGAAAGAGCAGAGCCTGTTGTAACAATAAGAGTAGATGAGACAGAACCCAAAAAACCTAACATAAAAAAGATGACTACTAGTGATTTATTTGGTGAAGAGAAGAGTGTCAAACATCAAACTAGTGTAGTTAAAGAGATAAAAGCAACACCAATACCAACAAGTAATAATACCTCTCAAAGTTTAGATGAACTAGCACAACAGATGCAACAACAGATGAACATAGAAGAAGCAACGCCAACGCCAACGCCAACGCCAACGCCAACGCCAACGCCAACGCCAACGCCAACGCCAACGCCAACGCCAACTAATGATAAACCTAAAATAGTAAGTGAGTCAATAGAAATAGATAATAAAAGCAAAAATAATATAGATAGTGACATGAGTGAAATAGAGAGACGAATGTTAGAAGAGATGAAAAATTTTAAATAGGAATAAAAAATGGATATGTTAGAAATGGTAATAGTTGAGATAATAGTATGTCTTATTATAGCATGGATTTTAGGATTTTCTGCTGCTTGGATTATTAAAAAAGGTCCAAACAGAGATTTAGAAGAGGAGATAGTTGAACTAAAAGAGGATTTGAGACTTAAAGCCACTTACTGTAGAGGATTAGAGAAAGAGAATGCTCATCAAGATATATTATTAAGAGAGTATAGAGAGGATTACAATAAAGCCGTACTCCAAAGAGACACAAATTAATAAAAGGAGTTGGGTCTCTGCCCTACCCCTTTTACCCTCTCAATTTGGAAAATAGTTTCATAGCAAACAGAGCGATTATACCTAAGATAGAGCCTATCAATAGGCTAGATAATATCTCAGGAATATTATGTAAAAGTTCATGAAGTTCATGAATGTTATGAAGATAAATCCCACCTGCTACCAAAAGCATTGCAATCGTACCTACTACAGTTAAAGATTTAATAACTTTTGGTAAAGCACCAATCAAAAACTCACCAAACTTTTTTCGAATATCATCAACACCATTACTCATCTGAACTAAGCTATAACCAAAGTCATCCATACGAACAATAAGTGCAACAATCCCATAAACACCTACTGTTGCAACCACTGCAACAACTGAAACAACTACTATTTGAGTAAATAAATCTTTACCTAAAACTGCTCCAAGTGCAACAATAATAATCTCTATAGATAAGATAAAATCTGTAACAATAGCCGATTTTATCTTATTTTTTTCATCTTGTTGTATGTCACCTGTTGACATATTTGCATATCTATTAACTACTACTTTATCTTTAGGTAACGTAAAATACTCATATATTTTCTCTGCTCCCTCATAGGCTAGATAGACTCCTCCTAGCATTAAAATAGGCACAACTAACCAAGGGGCAAAAGCACTCATTAAAAATGCTATTGGCAAGATAATTATCTTATTTAAAAATGAACCTTTAGTAATCGCCCACAAAACAGGTAATTCACGAGAGGGTGAGAACCCAGAGGCTTTATCAGCATTAACAGCCAAATCATCTCCAAGTATTCCTACCGTCTTTTTAGTAGCCAACGCAACATCATCCATTAACATTGCGATATCGTCAAATATCATAAAAATACCAGATGCCATTTTTATCCTCTGTTTTTTGACGCTATTTTAGCATAAACTTTATCAAGCCACCACATAAAGGCAAAAAGAAGCCCTGTTGTCTTGGCGATAGATTCATCAAAAATAAACTCTCTTACTTCATCTATGGGTAACTCTAGCACCTCTATCAACTCAGTGTCAATACCACCACCTTCACTCACACGCATCGACTCATCTACCTCCACATAGAAGATAGTCTGTGTTGACCCTGCAAAACCTACGGCATTATTAACCTTTGTAACTCTCTCTATAGACTCTAAAGGAACAGCATAACCACACTCCTCCTCTATCTCCTCCATCGCTATCTCTGCAAGAGTAAGTTTTTTATCAACAATACCTGCACAGAGTTCTACTGTCATACCATCTTGTACTCCATTCATATAGACAGCAGGACGAAACTGCTTTACTAGAACAAAGCTATGATGCTCTTTGTGATAGATAAGAACAGCTACAGAGTCGTGGGCTTTGACTACCTCCCAACTCTTCTCTATATCATTTTGTGTGTAAGTAACAAATGCTGTCTCTATAAATTTCGGGTCGGTTAATGGTTGAAGTTTAAAATCTTTTATTATATTTTTCATGAGCTAATTTTACCATCCTAAACTTCTATAATAGCTTTTCATTTTAGGAAATACTGAACGCTCCTCAAGATTACTCCACACATAAGAGGGTCTATCCTCCTCTATAATCTTAGCTATAATCCTCTTATAGATATTTTTTCTATTAAGAAACTCCCTCTTTCCTCTTCCCCACAACCCCTCTGTTTTAAACTTTACAACCCTCATAGGGTTAATGGCTCTACCATTTTTATAGATACCAAAGTGTAAATGAGGTCCTGTACTTCGCCCTGTTGAGCCTACAAAACCGATAATATCACCTTGTGATACATATTCACCCTTTTTAACTTTTAGTCTACTCTGATGAGCATAAAGACTCACATAACCATCATCATGCTTTATCTTAACAACCTTACCATAGCCACCTTTCCAACCTGCAAAGATGACCTTTCCTTTGGCAACTGCCAAAATGGGTGTACCTCTTTTTGCACCAAGGTCTGTTCCAAGATGTGCTTTCCAACGCTTCTGTATGGGGTGGTATCTTCTATGGGTAAAATTGGAGGTGATACGTATATGTTTAAGTGGTTTTATCATATAGCGTTTAATAAGCTCTTTCCCCTCCTCATCATAATATCGCTGGTCGGTATGTTTAAACACATAATACTCTCTGCCACCTATTTTCATCATAGCAACTTTAATATCAGGCATTCCAATAGGCTGACCTAAACGCATCTTTTGGTCATAGATAATTACTAACTTATCCCCCCTTTGAACCTTTCTAAAATTAACACTATTTTTCAGTACTCTTGCAAATTCATCTGCTAAATGTCTATTTTTAGTAGTTTCAATAATATCAAAATTTGGAGAATTTTTTATAGATAGTTGGGTAATATAGGTATCATTTTTATAAGCAATAGGGATAATCTCTAACTTATACTCCTCTTTAGGAGTCATAAAAAGATGCAGTTGCATCTCCTCTCCAATAGGAATAAGTGATTGAAGCAGTCTACCATCACTATCTATCATCTCATAATATTTTCGGTTATCTACTATTTCAGATATTAACTCTACATCGTCCTTATCTAACATATCTATAAGTGTTTCAGGCACATCATAACGCTCCAAGTAGCTCTCAAAATCAAGCCCCTCCTCCCACGCAATATGATTTACCTTAGCACCATTAAGAGACAAAGGTAGCACTAAAATAGCTAGTATCGATAAAAATAAACGTAAACTATTCAATAAAATCCCTGTTTTTTTTCATTAAACTAACGAACTTAATTATAACCTATTCTAACCATAAAGTCCCCTTATAGACTAGTCTAACTATACTACTTCAAGCTATTTAAAGTATAATTCATCATATGAAACATCTAAAAGGACACAAACAGCGTTATTTTTCATTAGCAATTATTGCTCTTTACTCAACTCTGTTTAAGCTATGCACAATTGATAACAACCATCAGTACCATAAATATGCTTTCGAGTACCAAGAGTATAAGACTTCACCACCTTACCTATACCTTTACGCTTATTTATAAAAATCACAATTCAAAATAAAATAACAATAATTTTAAAAGGTAAAATATGAAACAGACCATAAAACTGAGCCTAATTACAGTAGTATTCTTAAATATAAATCTAATTGCAAATGAGAAGCTAGAGGATATAAATGTTATCTCTGCTACCAAAACCATACAAAATATAAACAGTACCACCTCCAACATAGAGGTCATAACAGCCCAAGAGATAGAGGAGAGACACTACACTACAGTAGCACAAGCCTTAAACTCACTCTCTGGAATCAACTTTACCTCCAATGGTGGATTGGGGACATCAACAGCCGTCTATATGAGAGGAATGGCTAGTAAACGTCTACTAGTTCTACTCAATGGGGTACGACAAAATGATATCACAGGACTTAGTGGTGCAGACTTTTCAAACCTCATCATTACAGATATAGCACAGATAGAGGTGATAAAAGGGGCACAATCTGGGATTTGGGGTGCAGATGCCTCTGCTGGGGTGATTAACATCATCACTAAAAAAGCTAAAAAAGGTTTTCATAGTACCCTATCAGCAGAGTTTGGAGAGTTCAAAAGCTCAAATTTGGGTACAACACTATCTTATGGTGCAGATAACTATTATGTTAAGCTAAATGCTAAGAGAGTAAAAACTGATGGCTTCTCAGCACAAGTACCTCGTGGTGATAATGTGACAAAGTATGAAGATGATGGGTATGAAAATACCACTATCTCATTTGATGCAGGGGTCTCTATTGATAACAATAACAAGATAACCCTTTATCATACTATAGTGGATGCAAAGAGTGAGTTTGATGGTGGAGCGATGGGGGATAGCATAGAGGATAAAGCCAATAACAGCAGTTATGACTCAACCTCTAAAAGTAAATTTTCAAGAGTAGATTATCATAACAAAAATGCTCTTGGGGATATTGATATATACGCCTCCAACTCTGATTTTAGCCGTGAGTTCCCTGCCTATGGCTCTAACTATGATGGAGATGTACGAGAGTATGGAGCAGATGGAAAAGTAGACTATAGAGATGAAGATTTTGTAATAGTTGGTGCTGATTATAAAAAATTTGCTCATGATAATGCTATTGGAAGAGAGTATAAGAACAGAGCCATCTTTATAACCAATAGCAATACATTAAATAAAAATGGAAACAGCAAGACCATTTTAACCCAATCTATAAGAAGAGATATCTATACAGCATTTGATAGTAAAACTACAGGAAAAATAGGACTAAAGAGGGTTCATCACAACATTGATGATTTTACTACAAGTGTAAACTATGGTACAGCGTACAACGTCCCTACCCTTAACAATCTCTATGACCCATATAGTGGGAACAGAGACCTTAATGCCGAAAATACCAAATCATGGGATATATCAGCAGAGTGGAAGGGGGCAAAGATTGGTTATTTTAAAACCAAAGTGGAGGATATGATTGATTATGTCTCTATCTATGGTGATGATGGTAGTTGGCTTGGTGGTGCATATGATAATATTGAAGGGACATCTACCATTAAAGGGTTTGAGCTTGGATATCAGACCAATATCGGTGAAGATTTTTTAATCTCAACTAGCTATACCAAGCTAGATGCTACAAATGAAAAGGGTAAAACCCTAGCAAGACGACCTGATAAAACTCTAAAGCTTGGTGTAGACTACTATGGAGTTGAAAAGTTACACTTGGCTCTTCATGGTGAGTATGTGGGTGAGCGATTTAGTCGAGATGATAAGCAGGGGCAACAGACGGGAAAATATACCGTTGCTAACTTTAGCACAAACTATCAAATCTCCCCTAAGTTTAATCTTTATGGGAAAGTAGATAATATTACAGATAAGCGATATCAAACAGTTGATGGATACTCTACCTCTCCTCGTGCTGTCTATTTTGGGGTTAAAGTTGAATATTAAGCTACTTCTCCTACTGTTTTTTACACTCTCTTTGAATGCAAAAGAGAGGATTATCGCTCTTAGTCCCTCTATCAATGAGATTATATATGCCATTGGTGCAGGTGAGCAGGTGGTGGGAAATACCGAGTATTGTAAATATCCTAAAGAGACACTAAAGGTGACAAAAGTTGGGGGATATTTTTCCCCTAATTTAGAGAAGATTATCGCTCTAAAGCCTAGCATAGTAGTGATGCAAAAAAACAACCACAAACTAGCTCAACAGCTTACAAAGCTTAATATTAAAAACCAAATAGTCCATATAGATACTCTTGATAATATTAGAGACTCTATAATAAAATTAGGGAAAATCTTTAACAAAGAGCAAAATGCCACTAAGATAGTCTCTGATATCAACAGTAGTTTAAAGGCTACAAAAGGGATAGTTAAAGATAAAAAGATTCTTATGGTTATAGGACACAATACCTCTCTTGCTAAACAGATATTTGTAGTTGGTCAAAACCTCTATCTTAATGATATTATAAAAGAGAGTGGCAACCAAAATGCCTTTAGTTCAAAGCGAAAAGGACAACCTATTTTAAATATGGAAAATATCATAGCTACCAATCCTGATATAGTGATACTTTTAACTCCTTTTATAAAGGACAAGGGATTAACTAAAAAAGAGCTGTTAGAGCCATGGAAATCTCTACCTATTAGTGCCTCTAAAAGCGACTCTATCTATTTTATAGACAAATATTATGCTGGTGTTCCTAGTGATAGATTAGTTCTATTTTTGAGGGATTTTAGAGAAATTTTACTCAAAGATTTAAAAGTTAAGCACAAATAGATAAAAACAAAGTCTATTTGGGTATAATATGCACCATTTTCTATGTATGAATGCACCGAAAGTGCGTTTAAATGACGCTTTTTCGGGGCTTTCCTGCCCAGATTTCAAAAACTAACAGAAAAGGAATTGTATTGCCTACAATTAACCAATTGGTTCGTAAAGAACGTAAAAAAGTGATTAAAAAATCAAAATCACCTGCTTTAGAGAAATGTCCTCAAAGAAGAGGTGTTTGTACAAGAGTTTATACAACAACTCCAAAAAAACCTAACTCTGCTTTAAGAAAAGTTGCAAAAGTTAGATTGACAAGTGGATTTGAAGTTATTTCATACATCGGTGGAGAGGGTCACAACCTTCAAGAGCACTCAATCGTACTTGTACGTGGTGGTAGAATCAAAGATTTACCAGGTGTAAAATATCATATCGTTCGTGGTGCATTGGATGCGTCAGGTGTTAACGGTAGAACAGTTGCTCGTTCTAAATATGGTACTAAAAGACCAAAAAAATAGACAACTTTAAACGTTAAAAATATGGTAGGTGTGACTATGTCACGCAGAAAGTGTGAGCTTAAAAAGCTTTAAACAGGTGTTGTCATTAAAAAACCTTAGGGGACAAGACTTGAGTAAATCAATAGTAGACGATTGAAGATAATAAGGAAAATAATAATATGAGAAGAAGAAAAGCTCCCGTAAGACCAGTATTGCCAGACCCAGTACATGGTTCAAAAGTTTTAACAAAATTTGTAAATGCCGTAATGTTAGATGGTAAAAAGATAACTGCAGAAAAAATTATGTATGCAGCGTTAGAGAGAATTGAAGAGAAATCTGGAGAAAAAGGGATTGATGTCTTCAATAAGGCAATGGAGAACGTTAGACCTGTAATGGAAGTAAAAAGTAGACGTGTAGGTGGTGCGACATACCAAGTGCCTATCGAAGTTAGACCTGTAAGACAGCAAACACTTGCTATTAGATGGTTAATTGACTCTGCTAGAAAAAGAAATGAAAGAACAATGGTAGAGCGTCTTTCAAATGAGTTTATGGATGCTGCAACTGACAAAGGTGCTGCATTCAAAAAGAAAGAAGACACATATAGAATGGCTGAAGCGAACAAAGCGTTTGCTCACTACAGATGGTAAGGAAATAGGATGGCAAGAACACACAAACTCGAAGACGTAAGAAACATTGGTATTGCAGCTCACATTGATGCTGGTAAAACAACAACCACAGAGAGAATTCTTTTCTATACAGGTGTTGAGCATAAAATCGGTGAAGTTCACGATGGTGGTGCAACTATGGACTGGATGGAGCAGGAGAAAGAGAGAGGTATTACGATTACTTCTGCTGCTACTACTTGTGAGTGGACTGGAAAACAGATTAATATTATAGATACTCCAGGTCACGTTGACTTTACTATTGAAGTTGAGCGTTCTATGAGAGTTCTTGATGGTGCTGTTTCAGTATTCTGTGCTGTTGGTGGGGTTCAACCACAATCAGAAACAGTATGGAGACAACGTAACCGTTATGGTGTACCATCAATTGTATTTGTTAATAAATATGATAGAACAGGTGCTGACTTTTACGAAGTTGAGAGACAAATTAAAGATAGACTAAAAGGTAATCCTGTTCCAATTCAACTACCAATCGGTGCTGAAGAGAACTTCCAAGGTGTTGTTGATTTAGTTAAAATGAAAGCAATCGTTTGGGACCAAGATGCTGCTATGGGTTCAAATTACCATGTTGAAGAGATTCCAGAAGATATGGTAGAAATTTCTGAAACATACCGTGAAAAGATGATTGAAGAGATTTCTGCTGCTGATGGTAACGATGAGCTTATGGAAAAATACATGGAGGGTGAAGAGCTTACTGAAGATGAGATTGTAGCTGGTATTAAAGCTGCGACTATCGGTATGCATATCGTTCCAATGACAGTTGGTACAGCCTTTAAAAACAAAGGTGTTCAGACACTTCTTGACGCAGTTGTTGCTTACCTTCCATCTCCAGTTGAATCAGCTGCCATTAAAGGTACAATGATGGATGACGAAGAGGTTGAAGTTGAAGTACCATCTACTGATGATGGTGCATTTGCCTCTTTAGCATTTAAAATTATGACTGACCCATTTGTTGGACAGTTGACATTTATTCGTGTTTACCGTGGTTCATTAGAGTCTGGTTCTTACGTTCATAACTCAACAAAAGATAAAAAAGAGCGTGTTGGTCGAATTATGAAAATGCACGCAATTAAAAGAGAAGAAGTTTCTGAAATTTACGCTGGTGAGATTGGTGCTGTTGTTGGACTTAAGAGTACAACTACTGGAGATACTCTTTGTGACCCTTCTGATAAAGTAGTACTAGAGAGAATGGATTTCCCAGACCCAGTTATCTCGGTAGCTGTTGAGCCAAAAACAAAAGCTGACCAAGAGAAAATGGGTATTGCACTCTCTAAACTAGCTGCCGAAGACCCATCTTTCCGTGTCTCAACAGATGAAGAGTCTGGTCAAACTATTATTGCAGGTATGGGTGAACTTCACCTTGAAATTCTTGTAGATAGAATGAAACGAGAGTTTAATGTTGAAGCAGAAGTTGGTGCTCCACAGGTTGCTTACCGTGAGAGTATTAGAAACGCTGTTAAGAAAGAGTATAAATACGCTAAACAGTCTGGTGGACGTGGACAGTTTGGTCATGTTTACTTACATATCGAGCCACAAGAGGCTGGTTTTGGTTATGAGTTTGTTAACGACATCAAAGGTGGGGTTATTCCAAAAGAGTTTGTTGGACCTGTTGATAAAGGTGTTCAAGAAGCTATGCTTAGAGGAATCCAAGCAGGTTACCCTGTTGAAGATGTAAAAGTTACTCTTTATGATGGTTCTTTCCACGATGTCGATTCATCTGAAATGGCATTTAAACTTGCTGGTTCAATGGGATTCAGAGATGGTTGTAGAGAAGCTAATCCATTTATCTTAGAGCCGATGATGAAAGTTGAAGTTGAGACTCCAGAAGATTACATGGGTGATGTTATTGGTGATGTCTCTAAAAGACGTGGTATTGTTCGTGGTATGAGTGACAGAGCAGGAAACAAAATTGTTGATGCTTTTGTACCACTTTCAGAGATGTTTGGTTACTCAACAGACCTACGTTCAATGAGTCAAGGTCGTGCTACATACGCGATGGAATTTGACCATTATGACGAAGTACCTGCTAACGTAGCTAAAGAGATTATTGAGAAGAGAAACTAAGGTTCTCCTCTTAACTTTTCGATTAAAACTATTGGAGTTCTCGCTCCAATAGTCATTTTATAACTTTTATAACTTTTTTAATTTTTATAACTTTTTTATTTTTTCTTTTTTACTACTTTTTTCTAAATAACTACTACTCCTTTTTCTATTTAATTTTAATTTAAAAAATTAAATAATATTAAACTATGTTTTAAATATAAAATGTTATTATATATTTGTAATTGTATATTATATAACAATAATTAATATTTTAGGAGTTTATTATGAATAGTTTTTTTATGGGTAGCTTTGTTAGGGCAGGAGTCGCATTATCCTTAGCAACGGTATCTAGTTTTGCACTAGTTGCTGACTATCGCTACAATGAATGTAGTGGAACAACTATAGAAAATCATGCAGGGAGTGGACTAAATGGAGAACTTTCATCTACAGGAGCAACCCTAACATCAGAAGAGAGTACACTATCTCTTACTGGAACTGGTTCAATGAGTGTTGAGCATAACTCAAAACTAGACTTAGTCAAAAGTATGACCATCTCTATTTGGGTAAAGCAGTCAAAAAGGGGACAACAAGCGTTGATTACTAGAGGAGATGGAGAAGGAAGCAATAGAAAATTTGCAGCCAATGCTGAGTACTTTTTAAGTGTAAATAGTGCAGGAAAGATTCGATATAAACATAATGGTGTATCTGGAACATATTCAGACGAGGCTATTCCTCTTAATACATGGACACATGTTGTTGTAACAAGAGACTATACTAATAAACAAGTTAAAATATACATCAATGGTGCATTAGATTCAACTTATACCTACTCAACTAATCCAGTCTCATCAAATTCTGAAAAACTTTTAGTAGGTAAATGTTCTGGCTGTAGTGGAACTAGTGAGTTTAAAGGTCGTTTGGATGAGATTAAAATATATAATAACAGCCTATCAAACAGTAGAATAGTAGAACTATTTGAAGCAGAAAAGGATGGTGTACATAAAAATACCACTTGTACAGTTACTCCTGACCCTACTGCGACCAATGACAGAGAAGAGGTATTTACAACTGGCGATGTAAGATTTAATGTACTAGATAATGATATTGATAACAATACAGAAGATAGTTGCAGTATCGAGACAGGGAGTGTGGTTCTATCTGAATTAGCAGGTGCTGAGTTGAGTGATGATGGCAAGATGCTAGTAGTAAACAATCAAGGTATGTGGTCGGTTAATAACGCAGGTGTTGTTACATTTACTCCTGATAATGGTTATACAAACTCCCCTACTCCTATCTCATATCATATATCAGATAGTTGTGGAAATGATAGTAATGAGGCAACAATAACATTGATACGACAAGGAACTAATCCAACTACACATTTTACAATTGGAGATAGAGTTTGGTTAGATGCAAACAGAAATGGTCTTAGAGATAATGGTGAAGCTGGTGTAGCTAATATAAGAGTAATTCTATTAAACTCAGATGGTACAGAGGTTGCAAGAACAACAACAGATGCTAATGGTGAGTACTCATTTACAAATGTAGTTGCAGGAGACTATAGTATCAGATTTGAAAATCTACCAACAGATAATACCTTTACTACACAAGATGTAGGAGATAATGAAAATGTTGACTCTGATGTAAATGCACAAGGTATCTCCAATACTTTTACTGTTGCCACTGGAAATAGCATAAATATCTCGGCAGGTATTTTAAGTAAATCTGACCACACTAATAACATCACTGCGACCAATGACAGAGAGGAGGTATCCTCAACTGGCGATGTAAGATTTAATGTACTAGATAATGATATTGATAACAATACAGAAGATAGTTGCAGTATCGAGACAGGTAGTGTGGTTCTATCTGAATTGGCAGGTGCAGAGTTGAGTGATGATGGCAAGATGCTAGTAGTAAACAATCAAGGTATGTGGTCGGTTAATAACGCAGGTGTTGTTACATTTACTCCTGATAATGGTTATACAAACTCCCCTACTCCTATCTCATATCATATATCAGATAGTTGTGGAAATGATAGTAATGAGGCAACAATAACATTGATACGACAAGGAACTAATCCAACTACACATTTTACAATTGGAGATAGAGTTTGGTTAGATGCAAACAGAAATGGTCTTAGAGATAATGGTGAAGCTGGTGTAGCTAATATAAGAGTAATTCTATTAAACTCAGATGGTACAGAGGTTGCAAGAACAACAACAGATGCTAATGGTGAGTACTCATTTACAAATGTAGTTGCAGGAGACTATAGTATCAGATTTGAAAATCTACCAACAGATAATACCTTTACTACACAAGATGTAGGAGATAATGAAAATGTTGACTCTGATGTAAATGCACAAGGTATCTCCAATACTTTTACTGTTGCCACTGGAAATAGCATAAATATCTCGGCAGGTATTTTAAGTAGTAGTGGTGGGAATGATGGTCAAGATGGTGCTGATGGTCACGATGGAAAAGATGGTGCTAATGGTCATGATGGTAAAGATGGCGTTGATGGTCATGATGGAAAAGATGGCGTTGATGGTCACGATGGAAAAGATGGGAAAGATGGCGTTGATGGTCATGATGGGAAAGATGGTGTTGATGGTCACGATGGAAAAGATGGGAAAGATGCCGTCTGTTCATGTCATACAGATACAAAAAGTGATGATTGTGGCTGTGAATGTGAAACATATGAAACATCTGTATCTTCACTAAGCAGTATTGGTATAAGTACAATGCTACTTATTTCAACACTATTAGGAATGTTACTATTCAGAAGAGAAACAATCTTAAAAAAATAATTCAAAAGAAAGGAATAGAAATGAAAAATTTAAAATTATCAATGATAGCAGTGTTAGCAATAAACAGTTTACTTAATGCAGGGGGAGATTTAATACCTGTAAAAAAGTACCAAATTGAAGATATAGTAATTGCTGATGAGTATATTGAACCTGCACCAGAACCTATTGTAGAGGAGTATATTGCTCCTGCTCCTGTTGTTGAAGAGTATGTTGCTCCTGCACCTAGAAAACAGACTATCGTAGAATCCATTGTAGAGTATGTTGAAGCTACTCCTGAACCTGTTGTTGAAGAGTATATTGCTCCTGAACCTGTTGTAGAAGAGTATGTTGCTCCTGAACCTGTTGTAGAAGAGTATGTTGCTCCTGAACCTGTTGCAGAAGAGTATGTTGCTCCTAAACCTGTTTATATTAAACCTAAACCTGTAGTCATTACACCTGTTACTCCTGTTATTAAAGCTAAAAAAGTATCTCCAAGTGGCTTCTATGCAGGTTTAGGTATCACAGGTGCAAGATACAAAGATAGCTGTAAATGTAAAAATGATAGCTCCTCTTTAGGTGCAAAGAGTAAAAGAAGGTCATTTAAAGATACTACTTATGGTGCTATGGCAAGAGTTGGTTATGACATTAACCAATATATAGGTGTTGAAGCAAGAGCCTCAAAAACAAACTGGGATTCAGATGGTAGTAAGGTTGAGCATGGTGGAATCTATGTAAAACCGATGCTTCCTGTAGGTGATGCTACCAATATTTATGGTCTAGTAGGATTGGCAAAAACAAAAGTAAAATCTAAAAGTGGAAAGAGTCCAAAAGTTGATGCTGATGGTTTAGCATTGGGAGTTGGTATGGAGATAGATTTATCTAAAGATACACCAAGAGATGGTAGATACTCACGCTCATTTGATGGTCAAGGAGACCAAGAGAAAGGTATTGGACTATTTGTAGACTATGAAAGAATGTTAGTCAAAAAGAATGCACCAGACTTAGATGCTGTTAGTGCAGGTGTAACTTACGACTTTTAAACTTACATTTAAAAAATATAAAACCTGTAGGATGTGATTATTATCACATCCTTTCTATGTTTCATTCTTCTATACCAACAAACAACACTCCCTTTTTAAATATATTTTTTGGCATACTTAACACTTTTTTAGGAAACGCAGACTTTAGTCGCGTAAAACAATAGGCGAGGCTAAAGCCATCGGTTCCAAAGTGTAAACTACTTTTTATTATGATTTTTTAGAAAAGGGGAAGGTTTAGATTTTATGTATGTGAAGAACATAGAGACAAGGCATACCTTGTCTCTATTTAGCTAAAAGGGAAGATTAATACCCACTAACTCTAACCATCTCTGTGATGTAGTCTAAAAGAGGGTCAACATAGAACATTGAACCTACAGTTACAAATACTGTAAGACCTAGTACGGTCATCAATGGTTTAGATACATTGTAGTATACCACTGTCTCTTTTACCTGTGCTGTTGGCTCTTTTAGGAACATATACACGATAAGTTTTAGGTAGTAGTAGGCTGAAATTGCTGAGTTTACACCCATTACAATTGCTAACCAAATCATACCCACATCAATTGCTGAACTCATTACATAGATTTTACCCCAAAATACTGAAAATGGTGGTACACCTGCAAGTGAGAGCATGAATAGAGCCATGACTACTGCACCCATTGGCATGATTTTAATCATTCCTGAGAACTTCTCATAAGGGTGGTCATATCGGCTATGGTGAACGTTGTGCTTATGTCTACTTACCCATAACATTGCAAATGCACCCATGTTGGTAAACATGAATAGACCATAGTATAAGAATACTGATGCATTTGCTTTGGTAGTTGCAATAGCAATCGCTGCCATAATGAAACCTGCGTGAGAGATAGATGAGTAGGCTAACATACGCTTTACATCCTCTTGTACAAGTGCCATAATGTTTGCAATGGTCATAGTTAAAACAGAGAGAACTAAAACTGCCATCTGAACCCACTCTACACCAATGTTTATAAACATCTCAAAAATACGAATAGAGACAACAGCTGCTGTCACTTTTGGTACAATTGACATATATCCTGCTAGTGGTGCTGACGCTCCTTCGTATACATCTGGAGCCCATGTATGGAATGGGAAGAGAGAGAGTTTAAATGCAAATGCAGATAACAGCATCGCTGCTCCACCTATCATCAATGCTAACATACCTGGCTCTGAAATTCTATCTTGAAGTGCAACAGCTATCTGATTAAGCTCTAAACTTCCACTCATTCCATAAAGAATAGCAGAACCCATTGTAAAGAAACCAGCAGCCAATGCACCCATAGTAAAGTACTTAACAGCTGCCTCAAATGAGTTACTTCTATTGTGTAGTGCTATCAATGTATATAGTGAAAGTGATGATGTCTCAAGACCGATAAAAATCAGAATCAAGTTATCAGAACTTACCATAAACTGTAGACCTGCTACCATAAATAAGAAGAGAGCAAAAAACTCAGGGTATGAGTATTCATGGAATCTTTTTGAAGTCAATGCCAATGGAATAAACAGAAGTGATGCCACCAAGATAATAATCTGCGTTATAATCGCTAGACCATCCATCAGCATTACATCAAAGAAACCTCTCTCATTTACAGTAAGACCTAGAGTTGCCCCTAAGTCTACCAATATAATAAGAATGGTCAACATTACATAAAGAGTCTTATGTATATTCTCTTTAAATAGGTCTATTGTCAAGATAACCAAACCACCAACGATTGCAATAAGCATAGGTGCTAGGGTTACCATGTTTAGAGATTCTAAACTAATTTCTAATGGATTTATCATTACTCTGCCTCCTTAGTACTCTTGCTGACGATAATCATATCTTTCGCCTCTTGAGTCTGTGCTTTACTCTCCATAAAACTGATAAGGTCTTTAACCGAGTTATCAATTGGTCCAAGTACTGGTTTAGGATATACACCCAACCAAACTACAATAGCAACAAGTGGTAGTAGTGCCGTAAGCTCTCTACTGTCTAAATCTTTTAGGTTTCTGTTCTTCTCATTGGTAAGTGGTCCAAAGAAACTCTTTTTAAAGAGGTTCAACATATAGATAGAACCGATGATGATAGTACTTCCTGCAATAATAGTACCTAGTGTAGATACCTTATAGAATCCAAGAAGAACTAAAAACTCACCAACAAATCCAATGGTCAAAGGAAGCCCAACAGATGCCATAAGCATAACACCATAAATGGTTGCATATACAGGCATAACTGATGCTAAACCACCAAATTCACTCATAAGCTTTGTTCCTCTTCGCTCATAGATAACACCTACAAGCATAAATAGAGCCCCTGATACGATACCGTGAGAGAGCATAAGGAAGATAGAACCTCCAAGACCCTCAGGATTCATAGCAAACACACCAATCATAATAATACCCATGTGAGATACAGATGAGTAGGCGATAACCTGTTTCATATCTTTTTGGGCAAAAGCAACCATCGCTGTATAGACCACCATAATTAATGACAAAGTCATAATCAATGGTATAAAATCTACTGATGCATCTGGGAACATTGGAAGTGAAAATCTTACAAATCCATAAGTACCCATCTTAAGAAGTACAGCTGCTAGGATAACTGAACCGATAGTTGGTGCTTGTCCGTGAGCGTGTGGTAACCATGTATGGAATGGGAACATTGGTACTTTGAAAGCAAAACCAACAAAGAATGCCAAGAACAACCAAAACTGCTTCTCTGCAGGGAGAATCAACTGATACCAATCCAAAAGGTTAAATGACCAAACACCTGCTGCCTCTTGATAGTAGAATGCCATTGCCAAGATACCAACAAGCATAATAAGTGACCCTGCAAATGTATAGAGGAAAAACTTAATTGCTGCGTATACACGAGTAGGTCCACCCCATGCCCCAATGATATAGAGCATTGGAACAAGTGAAAGCTCCCAATAGAGATAGAACATAATCGCATCAAGCGTTACAAAAACACCTACCATGGTCATCTCCAAAAATAGAAGAGAGACAATCATGTTTTTCATGTTGTCAATCTTTGTCTCATCCAACAAGATAATACCAAGAAGTGTCATCAATGCTGACATAATAACAATAAATAGAGAGATACCATCAACCCCTACATTGTAAGAGATACCAAACTGAGAGATAATTGGAGTAAACTCAGTAAACTGCATAGCTGGGTTGCTACCATCAAATGCTACCCATAACCAAATTGCCAACAATAACTCTACAGAAGCTACAGCAATACCATAAGCTCTTGCAGATTTCTTCTCAACAACAAATCCTAATACCCCTGCAAGAGCAGGGAAAAATATTAATACACTTAATATATGACTCATAGCCTCTCCTTAACCAAAGACAGCAGATATTGCTGCTGTCAATACTAATAAGAGTGCACCAGCACCCATCATGTTTAGATATGATGAGAGGTTACCTGTTTGCATTCCTCTTGACACATCACCTGTTTTATAGATAACTTTTGCAATCATATCAACTGTACCATCAACCACTGCTTTATCTATTGCCCAGAATTTTTCTGAAGCTACAGTATAAGGCTGAACGATAAACTCGTCATAGAACTTAGGAACATAGTATTGATTTGCTACAAGTTTATAGAAGAATGATTTCTCAAACTCCTCATCTCTCTTCCACGCATCAGCACCTGTTCCAGCATATTTTTTGTAAGCAATAAAGATACCTGTAACGGCAAAAGCAATAACCAAAAGACCCAATGCCCAAGCGATATCATGTGTAGCGTGACTCATGTGATAATCTGGAAGGTTTTTTGTAATGAAATGCTCATAACTCTTCATGAACCAACCAAATGAGATAGCAAGAGCAGCCAATGGTGCCATTGCTACAAGTACATATTTGTACATATCGTGTGGATGGAAACCTAAAGCTTTATAACGCTCTTCACCGTGGAATGTAAAGAATACCTGTCTAAAGCTGTAAAAAGCTGTCATTCCTGCTGTGATTACCAAGATTCCCCAAATGATAATACTACCATCATTAAATGCTGTCTCAATAATCGCATCTTTTGAGTAGAAACCTGCCATAAAAGGAAGACCTGCCAATGCAAATGAGGCGATACCCATATAGATATATGAGCCTCTCATTACATTTCTCATTCCACCCATTTTAAAGATATCAAGTTCATCATCCATTGCGTGCATAACGTTACCTGCACCTAAGAATAGAAGTGCTTTAAAGAACGCGTGAGCAGCAAGGTGGAAAAGAGCAATCCAGTATGCACCAAGACCAGCAGCAGCAAACATATATCCTAACTGTGAAAGGGTAGAAAGAGCAACAATACGTTTAATGTCTCTTGCACTTAGTGCCATTGATGCTGCATAGAATGCAACAAATGCACCGAGTGAAGCAATAAACATTGAAACACCGTGAACTGCGTGAAGTGCATAGAGTGGATTGGCTCTAATTACGAGGAAAACCCCTGCTGTTACCATGGTCGCTGCGTGAATAAGTGCAGAAACTGGGGTAGGACCTTCCATCGCATCGGTTAACCATGTATGGAGTGGGAACTGAGCTGATTTACCCATTGCCCCAATAAAGAGTGCAATGGCAATTGAGACCAAAAGACCATCTGCAAGATGAGGAAGTGCATCAAATACTACATTGTACTGCAATGAACCAACATTCCAGTAAATCAAGAAGATACCAACCAACATACCAAGGTCAGCAATACGGTTCATAATAAACGCTTCATTCGCTGCCCATGATGGTGAGATTGATGGATTCTCCTCAAATGGTCTATCTGCTTTGTGATACCAAAAACCAATTAGTAACCATGAACATACACCAACACCTTCCCAACCTATAAATAGACCAGCAAAGTTATCACTCATTACCAAAATCATCATCGAAAATACAAATGCTGAAAGGTAAGCGAAGAATCTGTTGTATGATTTATCGTGGTTCATGTACCCTGTAGAGTAGATATGTACAATGGTTGAGACTAATGTAACAACCACCATCATAGTCACAGATACTTCATCAACCAAGAAACCAAATGGGATGGTCAAATCACCAGCACTAATCCAATTCATCATGGTCACTTCAACAGCATCATACTCTGCTACGTGAATCATCAAAATTACAGATGATATAAATGCAATACCAATAAGTGTTGAGTTTACAATCCCTACAATATGCGTCTTAGGACTTCTTGCAAAAAACAGTCCTGCAAACAGTGACCCAACAAAAGGAGCAAAGAGTGCTATATATACTAAACTTTCCATCTACTATCCTTTCATCGTTGAGATAACTTCAAGGTCAAGGCTACCATATTTTTTGTGTAACAAAATAAGTAGTCCCAAACCAACAGCAACTTCAGAAGCTGCGACTGCGATGACAAAAAAGGCAAACATTTGACCTGATAAATCACCATAATAATTTCCAATTGCTGCAAAGGCAATATTAACTGCATTTAACATTATCTCTGTAGCAAAGAATAGCATTAGAAGATTTTTTCTTCTAAGCACACCCATAAACCCTATACTAAACAGCAATCCTGATAGTATAAGGTAGTGACTAACACCTATCATTTGGTCTCCTTTAAAATCTCATCTTCATAGTCATACTGGTCATCATTATTTATAGTAGTAGTAAGTGAATGGTCCATCTTTTTACCTGCTAAAATAATACCTGCAATCATCGCTACAAGTAACATCACTGCTGCTAACTCAAACGGTATTAGATATTTGGTAAATAGAACTAAACCAACATCTTGTGCATTTCCAAAAGCACCTAACCCCTCAGCTAAACCAACAGGATAGAGTGCTTCGATATTTTCACCAATAATTGGTGCTGAGAACATAACAACAAATACTACTGCCATCAATCCACCAAGTAGAAAAACTACAGCTGGGTGAGCGTGTTTCTCTTTGATATCTTTTGTAGCATCAAAGAACATCATCGCAAAGGCATAAAGTGCCATAACAGCACCAACATAAACTATCAACTGAACAACACCCAAGAAATCTGCTCCCAAAAGGAAGAAGAATCCTGAAATTATCACCATTCCTGCTGCCAATGCTGTCATGGCATAGAGAACATTTTTACTAAACGCCGTAATCAAAAACAGTATCGTAGTCGATATTGCAAAGACATAAAAGGCTATAAACTCATACATTTTCTTCTCCTTTTAGTACGCTAGAGGCGTTTTTTTGATATTCTCATCAGCATTAGGGCTGATTGCCCCAAACCCTTGATACTCTTCTTGAAGATTTAGTTTGTCAATCGGTGTTAACATATCTTCAAAAAGTGAGAAACTCGCTCTCTGCTCTGATGCTGTCTCATAACGCTGTCCGTGAACAATCGCCAACTCAGGACAAACCTCTGCACAGTATCCACAGAAGATACATCGACCAAAGTTAATGGTATACTCTGAGACCTCTTTTCTCTGATTTTCATCATATCTTGTATCCATAGTAATACAGTTAGAGATACATATCTTTTCACACAAACCACAACCGATACATCGGTAATGTCCACTCTCTAAAAGTCGTAGCATCTCATGAATTGCTCTATATCTAGGTGATATAGGAAGCTTTTCAAATGGATAAGAAGTGGTGTGCATCTTTCCACCTAAAAGAGCATTTTTCATCTCTCTTAGTGTTACCCAAAGCCCCACAAAAAGCTCTGGTTTGAATGTTCTTTTAACTACCTGCGTAAACTTACCCATACCTGTAATAGGAGTGTGGTCTAAGTCCAACTGTTTGTAGTTCTGTGTTCCAACAGCTCTGTTTCTAAATTGTTCTAAACTCATCTCTGCTCCTCTTAACCTACTATCATCATTACAATACCTGTAACAACGACATTTACTACTGCCAATGGCATCAATACTTTCCAACACAACCACATCAACTGGTCTGGTCTAACGTGAGGCCATGCTGCTCTTACCCATAACATAAAGAAGAATGAGAAGGCAATCTTTCCGATAATCATCAACCAGCCTGGGAAAATCCAGAAGTCATTGTATCCACCAAGGAAAACAATCGAAGCAATAACACCAATGGTAATCATGTTTGCGTACTCACCAATAAAGAAGAGTCCCCATCTCATACCACTGTACTCTGTTACATAACCAGAGATAATCTCTGCTTCATGCTCTAAAAGGTCAAACGGTGTTCTATTGGTCTCTGCAAATCCTGCAATCAAAAAGAGTACAAAAGCAACTGGTTGATAAACTACTAACCAATACTCACCTGTTTGATAATCATTAAAATCAACAAATGATAAAGAGCCAACCATCATAATAGGTGCTAAAATAGAAAGTCCTGTTACAACTTCATAAGATAGAAACTGAATAGCAGTTCTTGCCGACCCAATAATACCCCATTTATTTGCCTGTGCCATACCTGCTAGAAGTGGACCATAAAGCCCTGCTGCCATCATTCCAAGTACAAACAAGATACCAACATTAATATCTGCTGCAATTGAGGGTACAAATACATCTACAAATGGAATGGTAAAGTCAGGAAATACAGGAACAGCTGCTAAGGCTATAAATGCTGTAGCTGCTGTAATTACAGGAGCTACGGCAAAGATAATCTTATTTGCATGTTGAGGGATAATATCCTCTTTGGTAAAGAGTTTAATACCATCTGCTGCGAGTTGTAGTAATCCGTGAGGACCTACGTGCATTGGACCTAGCCTTCTTTGCATAAATGCAAGTATCTTTCTCTCAATATACGTACCAAATCCTGCAATTGCTGCGACAACTGCCAAAATCAAAACTGCTTTGATAATGACACCAACAGCCGTTACTTCTGGTAATACGGTTGCATCCATTTTTATACCTCCTTAATTGTTACTGTTTGATATCTCGACTCACCGAAGAGTTCATAGATATTTTTAGCACTTTTAAAATCAGGAATGGCGACAATATCACCCTCCATCCTATCATCAACTTCAACATCAAGTGTCAACGAGCCATTTTCAAACTCAACTTCAACCTTTTTACCCAACGCCTCTGCACGAGCAGGACTGGCATAGAGTGCAAACTCTTCAAAAATCTCATGAGCTTTATCTGAGAAGTCGTTGAACTGTCTTTGTGGATTACATCTATAAGCGATATCACCATCTAGTGCATTAGCATCATCAAACTTATCAACAGTAACCTCATCAACCTCTTTTGTGGTCATGGTTAGGGTGTATCCTCTGTTCTCTGTTCCATCATTGGTATAACCATTTGGTAGAGAATCAAACTCTACAGATTTAAACCCTTTATCTACAGGGAGATGAGCTGTCCAATCAATAGTATGTTTAGGAGCGTTAGCTACCTCTCTCATAATATCATTAAGCTCATACCCTTTGAACTCCAACGCTGCATTGGTAGGTGTTACCCTTTTGTGCATATTGGTCAAAGTTCCCTCTTGCTGGTTCATAGCAGGGATATCCAAGTCACCATCACCAAGAGCAGAGAGTCTAAAGTCTCCTGATTCGTTGTAACCGATAGTGTATCCATCAGCCTCATCATCAAGGTCACAGATAAGTGCAACACCTAGTGAGTTGGTTTTTGGTGGAATCATCGCTACTTTAACATCTGAAGCACTCTCTAATACTGCAATAAGTTTAGCAAGATTTTCTGCTTTCTCATGGAAGTATAAATCCTCACCAACCATAAGTGAGAAGGACTCTTTCTTCTTCATCATCTTCTCAAAGCTCTTCTCAAATTTAGCACTATCGCCACCAAGAAGCTCAACAAAATCAACATCAAGTTGCTCTTTTACAGAGCTTGGAAGCTTATCATCATTGGCAAATAGTTTAATGATAAAGAGCAGTACAGCCTCCTCATATCCAACTTTATGAGTAAATGTTTCAACTGTTTTACCAAAGGTAGGCACTAATGTATCTCCAACTGGGTGAAAATATAGACCTGCACCCTTGTTCATCTTCTGAACATTATTAAAGGCGTATCTTGCATTTGGGTTATCGTTTCTTAGAGATGAACCAACACTCATTACAAAGTCTGTTTTCATAACCTCTTTAAAGTCTGTTGTGTAGAGTGAGTTCCCAGAAGCATCTGTATAGAAGCCTAAAAATCTCTGGAATGCTCTAGCCTCACGGTTGATAAGCTTAACCCCTTTTCTCTCTTTTAAACTCTGAAGCATCATAGCCTCTTCATTTGTAATAGTAGAGTTAAAGTTAATCACTTTTGCTTTGTTAAAGGCTTCAACTGCTTTAGCAAACGCCTCCTCATCTTTACCCTCAACTCTGTTCTCAAAGTCGTAACCAAATCGCCCTGCTCCACAAAGAGAAACATAGTTCCACTCATTGGTAACACGGAAGATTTTTTCACTTCTATCAGAGATAGAGGCTGGTTTGGTCTCATAGTAGATTTGACATCCACTACTACAGTGAGCACAAGTCGCTGGTGTTCTTTTTAAATCCCAAGCGTTTGAACTATACTGGAAGTCTCTACTAGTCAATGCACCAACAGGACATACAGCAGTACACTCACCACAATCAGAACAGTTAGTAAAATCTGTACCATTACTTGGAGCGATAATTGACTTTTGAAGCTTGTTCCACATTGAGTAAGCATCTTTTGGCATTGAGCCTTTTAGACCCTTATCAAGTGCGTCACCACCTCTTTTGGTTGTCTTAATCGCAGAGTCACCAATCATATCTTTACAGACAGTCGTACATCTCTCACATACGATACATAAACCTGCATCATAGTGAAGAACACTACTCCAATTTTTAACCTCTCTTTTAGTATCAGCAATAGTATAAGTTTGAGAATCCACACCCATCTCTAGGGTATAGTTCTGTAACTCACACTCACCACTCTTATCACAAACACCACATTGAAGTGGGTGGTTTACATCATAAACTTCCATAATGGCTCTACGCTCTTCGAGAATATTTGGCGTATCTACTGTAATCTCCATGCCCTCTTTAACCTTGGCATTACAAGCATAAACCTGTTTTCCATCTGCTTCAACAAGACATAGACGACACGCAAGTGTCGGTGAACATCTAGTCAAATAACAGATAGCAGGGATAAAGATATCATTGGCACGAGCAGCATTAAGGATATATTCACCCTCTTTCGCCTTATACTCTTTACCATCAATTTTTATGCTAATCATCTCTTCTACTGGTTGTAATTCACTCATATTAGCTACCTACTTTTTTTAATCTACTAAATCTATAAGAGGATATCAAAGCCGTACTTAATCCCATATCAAATGTAGGATTAAGGGCAATTACTCCCTTTAAAGATGTATCAATTTTAAACACTCTTTCACACTTTACATCATCTAGCATAAAAGTAACTCTATCACCGTCACTTAAACTAGCTTCATCTGCAAATGCTTGTGAACCTAAAAGGTTCGCCTCTGTTATCAAGTTTTTAGACTCTCCTGTAAGAGCTGAAAAGTGTTCTTGTGGGTTACAGTTATAAATCACTGCACCCTCAAACTTCTCATGCTCTAAGGGAGTCTCTATAGACTCATCAACATCAACTGCAACCTCATCCAAAATGTAACCTCTATTCTCATTACCCATCGCATCGTACACATTAGGTAAATCATCAAACTCTACGGCTTTAAAACCTTTTGATGTTGGAAGCTCTTTGGTATAATCAATCGTATACTCAGCATCAATACCCATCGCTTTGGCGATATCATTTAAAACATAGCCACCATAAGAGAGTGCTACATTCAAAGGAACTACTCGCTTCTCATAAGATAGAAGTGTACCCTCTTGCTGAATAAGTGACGGCATATCCAAATCACCCTCACCAAATGAGCATAGAGTAAAATCGGCTTGGACGTTATATCCAACTGTTTTTCCCTCTGCCTCATCATCAAGCTCACAGATTTGAGCAATCCCCATAGCATTTCCAGCAGGTGGGATACACATCACATTAAATCCTGCATACTTCTCAAGTAGGGCAATCATCTTAGCAATATTCTTGGCTCTTGGATGGGCATATAAATCTGACCCAACCACCATCGAAAGTCCTACTTTTTTGAGTAGTGATTTACGCATGGTCTCTATCTGTTCTGCTGTAATAGTAGAATCAGATAAAAGCTTTTCAATATCTAAGCCATCTACAAAAGTTTTAACCTCAGCAGAGACCTCAACATCTTTTAGAAGTGTAGTAAGAAGTAGAGCAATAACACTCTCTTCGCTACCTACCTCATAAGATATATGTTGGGTTACGATATTTTGAATACTCTTATCCTCAATTGGGTGCATATAGACAACTCTTGCTCTTTGCCACTTACTTGCCATATTGACATGATATTTAACAATTGGAGCATCATCATTTAGACGCATTCCCATCACAAGAACAGCTCTTGATTTACTGATAGCTTTAAGCTCACCTCTATATAGAGATTTTCCTGTAACTTCGCCATAAGAGTTCATAAACTGTTGATAGTATCGTGCCTCTTTAGAGATAAGCTTATAACCGTTCTTCTCCTTTAATTTTTGAAGAATTAACGCCTCTTCATTTGAAATCTCATTAGAAAACAATATACTGTTTGCATTTTTAAACGCTTCGAGTGCAGTTTTAAATGCTTTTTCATCTTTAGTAACATCTCTATTGTCAAAATCAAATCCATAACGACTTGCACTACATAGAGTTGAGAACTCTGCATGGTTGGTTACACGATAGACTTTACCATGTCGAATCTCATAAATCACATCATGACCTGCCCCACAGTGAGGACAAGATGATGGAACTTGTTGAAGCTCCCACGCATTTGCTGTATACTTGAAGTTTGTATCTACCAAAGCCCCAACAGGACATACAGCAGCAGCCTCCCCTAAAGTTTTATGATTGGTCTCTATATCTACATTTTCAATCGTCGAGCCATATCCTCCAAACTTAACTTTAAGTGCCTCATCTCCTGTAATCTCTACAGAGACTCTAACACACTTCTCACACATGATACACAGAGCAGGGTCATACGAGACAACTCCCCAGTTCTCAACAGGACGATGAACATCTTTAGTGGTAAAGTTTTGACCACTTACCCCAAACTCTAGTGTCTTATTTTGTAAATCACACTCTCCACTCTTATCACATACCCCACACTCTAAAGGGTGATTTACATTGTAGAGTTTCATAATGTTCTGACGCTCTTTACCTAGTTCACTATTTTGAGTATTGATAACAGCTCCATCAGTCGGTTTCTCTTGACACGACAAAATAGCACCCTCTACACCCTCAACATCAACAACACACATACGACATGATGCGATAGGTTTTACCTTAGAGAGATAACACATAGTAGGGATATAGACATCATTCTCTCTTGCAATCTCTAAAACAGTCTGACCAAAAACAGCCGAACACTCTTTTCCATCAATAGTTACATTTATAGCCTTAGGCTCAATATTTCTAATACTACTCATCACACTGCCACCATTGATATATAATAGCATCGCATACATCGCTCTGCCTCTGCTATAGCCTCTTCACCTGTAAATCCAAGGTTAACTTCTCGTTGATTCTCTTTTCGCTCATCAACTCCTAGTTTTTCACTCTCTTGACGAGGAATTCCTGGCATCCAACCTGTAACAACCTCTTTTTTATTATAAACTTTGAGTCGAGATAGATGGTCTTCCATAATCTCATCATCAGTAAGAGTAATTTTGCCTCCATTATAGAGATAACGACCCATCACCGAAGCTGCCCGTTTAGCTTGACCTACAGCATTTACAATAGTCATAGGACCATACTCACAGTCACCCCCTGCAAAGACACCCTCTTTTGAGGTCATATAATCTTTACCATTGGTTAAGATTGTACCCCAAGAGGTGAGCTTCATGTCCCACTCCTCTGGTAGAAGTTGCAAGTCAGCAGCTTGAGAAACAGCAGGGATTAGATAGTCAGCCTCTATCTCAAAGTCTCCATCCTCTTGCTTTATCAACTGTGCCCGTCCACCATTTGGGTCTGGAACTAGGTCAAACTTATTCATCTTAAGGTTAGTAATCTTCTCACCATCATCGTAAATCTCTTCGATAGCTGAGTGGAAGATAAACTCTACACCCTCTTCAACTGCCTCGTGATACTCCTCATAAGTGGTGTTTCTAATAATTGTTTTTTCATCTCGACGATAAATCATAACAACACGAGAAGCACCCTCACGAATCGAACAACGAACAACATCCATAGAGGTAAATCCACCACCAACACAGACAACAGTTTTACCCTTTAACTCATTTGAAGCTGGGCTTCCAATACCATATTTATGCCACAAGTTTACCTTGTCTAACATATCAATAGCACCCCAATAACCACCCATTTTTGGATTCTCATTTTTAGCACGAACCTTTTTAGAGAGACGCGTACCAAATCCTAAGAAAGTTGCATCATATTCAGCTTCTATCTCCTTTAGTCTATTGGCATCTACCCTGTGATTATTAGTAATACTTACCGATGGAAGTTCAAGTACTAAGTCGATATCTCTGTTGTACTTGTCAATTGGCATTCTATATTCAGGAACACCAACAGCCACCTCACCACCATTTACAGGAAGCTCTTCAAAGATATCCACCTGAATTCCTTGAAGCCCTAAGTAGTACGCCACTGTAAGACCAGCAGGACCAGCTCCAATAACGGCTACTTTTTTACCATCATTTTTAACAGGCTCAGGCTCGTGAGGGTGTAACCACTCTAAACCGTGGTCGGTCTCATAATCAGCCCCTAATCTCTTAAGCTCCATAATCGAAATAGACTCATCGAGATTGGCACGTCTACACGCATCTTCACATGGATGTGGACATACACGACCACAGGTATGTGCTAATGGCATAGTCTCTCTTGTAGCCGATAGTGAATCGGTAAACACCATATCTCTAACACCCTCAATATATGCAGGGATATCAACATGAGATGGACAAAGGTCAGTACATGGAGCTGTTACCTTTGCAATATATGATGTATCTCCTCTATAGTGTTTAGAGGGAATTTGACCATCAATACAGATATCAAACTGCTCTTTGTAATGCTCCATTAAATCTAAAATAGGTTTGGGTACTGTCTTCCCAATTTCACACTTAGAGGTTGTCATCATAGTTTGACCAATCTCTTTTAAGTGTGCAATATCGTCATGACTTCCCTCACCTCTAGCTATCTTGTCGAGTAAGTCATATAGAATTTTACCACCCCATTTACCAGGTGCACAACGACCACACGCCTCAGAGTACTCTTGGTACTGTGCTGCGTATTGGTTCGCCAACTCAACAGCATCTATATCATGGTCAAAGATGGCAACACCATCCCAACCGATAAACGCTTTTGAGTCTCGCTCTCCATGATAGGTTTCTGGCAGTTTAAATCCAGACTCACTCCACTCATCAGGCGACTTATCACGATTATCAATAAGCTCACCTTGCCAAGTAGAGAAGAGTAGCTTTGCCATTATTTAGCCTTCTTCTTATTTCCTGCTGGTTTCTTCTTTGGTGCAGGTTTTGTTGTTTTTTTAGGAGTAGTCTTTTTCGCTGGTGACTCTTTAGCTTTCGCCTCTGCTTCTGCCTTAGCTTTTGCCTCTTCTTCTGCTTTGGCTTTCGCCTCTTCTTCTGCTTTAGCTTTCGCCTCTTCTTCTGCTTTGGCTTTCGCCTCTTCTTCTGCTTTAGCTTTCGCCTCTGCTTCTGCTTTGGCTTTTGCCTCTTCTTCTGCTTTAGCTTTCGCCTCTGCTTCTGCTTTAGCTTTTGCCTCTTCTTCTGCTTTGGCTTTTGCCTCTGCTTCTGCTTTAGCTTTCGCCTCTTCTTCTGCTTTGGCTTTTGCCTCTTCTTCTGCTTTAGCTTTCGCCTCTGCTTCTGCTTTGGCTTTTGCCTCTTCTTCTGCTTTAGCTTTCGCCTCTGCTTCTGCTTTGGCTTTTGCCTCTTCTTCTGCTTTGGCTTTCGCCTCTTCTTCTGCTTTGGCTTTCGCCTCTGCTTCTGCTTTAGCTTTCGCCTCTGCTTCTGCTTTGGCTTTTGCCTCTTCTTCTGCTTTAGCTTTCGCCTCTGCTTCTGCTTTGGCTTTCGCCTCTGCTTCTGCTTTAGC
>Ga0256831_1000201_pt1 | contig 31799 bp, 31 predicted proteins | sample 132544metaG_FD_189087 | JGI IMG/M metagenome (GOLD analysis project Ga0256831, IMG submission 189087) | Hydrothermal vent microbial communities from Lau Basin, Pacific Ocean - 132-544 | ecosystem: Environmental > Aquatic > Marine > Hydrothermal vents | place: Pacific Ocean: Lau Basin | collected...
ATTTTATCCAATACAAATTCATCCGGTGTATAAATTTTTTTCAAAAAATCCGGTATCGTGTCTCCAATCCATAAAATTTTATTATTTTCTTTGGATGGCAAGGTAAAAAATAAAGAATTATCCCATAAAAAACCTTTATCAACAAGGCTTATACGACCGGCCGAATTTTCGGATAATGAATAATTAAAAATCAAATGTTGTTTTAAACTATCTTTAAAATTTAAAAAGGACTGCCAAATAAGTTGTTTTTTAAGTTTAACCTTGATAGGCGAGGTAAGTTTATGCCTATTGGATGAGACCAATATATGAAATTCATTTCCATGTTTATAAAACGTATCAATGCTAATATTGGGTAAGTCGACTTTTTGATGGGCCAAAAATTGATAGTGTGACAAACTATCAAAAAGCGATGCCTCCAATTTCTCGTTATAAACATTCTGAAGATCAGAAATATATAAAACATTATTGATTGTACCAAGTTTTTTAGAACTCAATAAACTAATGCGTTGCAAAACCTGCTGATGACGGACCGGCAAAACAGACATTTTAATATCCGGTAAAATTTGCTTTAATTGTCGTCCTTCCATATCCCGATATACATTATCATTGGTTAGAAATGTATATCGTTGATCATCGTTTAAATTTTGTTGTAATGCTTGTTTATAAAGTTGCCAATTAGTTGAAGGCCCAGATACTGCTGACATACTCAGCGAATTATCTAAAAAAATATAATTCTTAAAGTTCTTTATGTTATATTCATCTGCCTTAGATGGGAAAAAGGGAAAAGCAAATGCAAAAATTAAAAAAGTGAATGCTAATAATCGTAAACTCAGAATGATCAATTCACGTAAACGCTGACTTTTTCGTGCTGTAAATTCAATTTCTTGCAAAAAAGCAACATTGGTAAATAATTGCTCTTTATAGCGTCGCCATTTTATCAAATGAATAATAATAGGGATGAGAAGTAAAAAGAATGCCCAGAAAATTTGGGGATAAAGAAATTTCATCATAATCTTACTCAATTAAACGGCCATCTCGCATTAATAATTTTCTATCAGACATCTCTGCCAATTCTTCATTGTGTGTCACAATCACAAAAGTTTGGTTAAACCGGTCGCGCAAATCAAAAAAAAGTTGGTGTAACTGACGTGCGTTTTCCGTATCTAAATTACCACTGGGCTCGTCGGCCATAATGACAGAGGGGTTATTTACTAAAGCTCGCGCTACAGCTACCCGTTGTTGTTCACCCCCCGAAAGCTTAGCCGGTTTGTGATGTAAACGGTCTTTTAAACCCAAATGTTCTAAAAGTTTAGCGGCTTTACTGTCAGCCTCAGTTTTACTAAAACCGGCTATATAAGCCGGAATAGCAACATTTTCTAAAGCAGTAAACTCAGGCAATAACTGATGAAACTGAAAAATAAAACCTATTTCTTTATTTCTGAATTTTGAAAGTGCTTTTTCATTTAAACGGCTTAAATCAGTATTATTTATTTTTAACACATAATCATGATTAGTAGGTTTATCCAAAGTGCCAATTAATTGTAATAAAGTTGTTTTACCGGCTCCAGAAGGCCCAACAATACTTACAACTTCACCTTTCTTAATATGTAACGAAACACCTTTTAGTACTTCTAAATTACCATATTGTTTTCTTAAATTTTTGGCTACTATCATAAAAACGGACATATTATTTTATAAACAAATATACATTTTTTACCTGTATAATATTTTAAATATTGTATTAAAAAAGGCTACCTAATTAGGCAGCCTTAAAATATATTAAACAAAAATGTTTATTGTTTCACAAATCTTTGTGTCAATACTTTTTTGTCACTTTTAAATGTAACAAAATAAACACCGGCTTGCAAATGACTTACATCAATAGAAGATTTGTTAAAGTCTCCTTTGGCGACGGTTTGACCCAATGTATTTAAAATGCTGTAAGTTTTCATGTTTTGGTCTTTTATATAAACCATCATCACGTTTTTCACCGGATTAGGGTATATACTTATGTCTGCCATATTAGCATGAACAGCTTGTTCTGATGTAGCAAAGCCAGCTGTTAAACAGAAATTAGTACTTTCTGTTTTTTGGAACGAACCACCTGAGGCTAATACGGTTCCGTCGCTATCTTTGGTAAATTTATATGAACCATTGCCATATGAACAGCACATACCGTCACCATAAGCATCTTTCATTGTAAATGTATAACAAGCAGGATCAATACACATATTGATGACTTTGGTTGAACCATCAGGCTCAGATCCGTAGGTGCCACCTGAATAGACGACATTGCCACTACCGTCAGTTATTTCCCAACTGGTTTCTTCAGGATAATTGTCAAAAGTAATAGATAAAGTGGTTGCCACACAAGCAGCTTGTTTTCCGGCATCAAAATTGAAAGCATCTACAGCCATATCACCTTGCCAAGTTGTTCCGGTAACACCATTAAAACGTAAACTAACTGTTTTACCAACATAGGCTGATAAATCAATACTAGCATTATACCACGCATTTCCTTGATTACCTGATTTGCTCCATACACTGGTCCAGTTAGCACCATTATCAGAAGATACCTCCAAAGCTAAGCTACCCATTTTAGTTGCATCACCATACATATGATATTTGAAAGTCACAGTAGCATAAGTATCACCTGTCAAGTCAAAACAAGGGCTGGTTAAAATAGCACGTTTATTTGAATAATTAGGACTGGACGATTCCATATAAACATAATAACTTCCTTCTGCAGCAGCTGACGGACCTGTATTGCTAGATGGCGTTGCACCTGATTTTACAGTCCAATCAAAATCATCAGCTGTAGATTGTGTCCAAGCACCTATAGTATTTTCAAATCCTTCATGATAAGGGAAAGTGCTTACTGTAGTTGTGCAACTTCCGCCGGTACTTTCAGGCAAGGTAGTCACATTAACCGTATTACTGGCTGCGGATACATTTCCTGCTGCATCTTTGGCTTTCACAAAGAATGAATAAGCTGTATTGGCTGTTAAATTAGTCACTTGAGCAGTTGTACCTGTAACACTTCCCAATAAAGAACCACCTTGATAGACATCATATCCGGTTACACCAACATTATCGGTTGAGGCATTCCATGATAAATCAACGGTTGTTTGAGTGACATTACTGGCCGCCAAATTAGTCGGTGCACTGGGCGCTTGAGTATCAGCTTCTGCACCGGTCAAATTAACGGTATAATCTTCTACTTCACCATAATCAAATGTTTCGCAAGCTGTCGGAATACCATTATATTTCATAGACACCCGCATACGGGTTGCGGTTTGTGTTGCATTGGCCGGCACTGTAAAACTACCGCTGTTGGGTGTATCTTTAGAGGCTGCTTTACTCCATACCAATTCACCGGCATCATCAAAATCACCGTCGTGGTTATAATCTATAAAAACAGCATAGGCTTCATCATAAGCAGTTCCGGTCCATTTTGGTGTGACCGTTATGGTATAAGTTTGACCAACTGTTAAGTCAGTAGAAATAGATGTAAAGTTAGAATAACCATTGCCACCGTCAGAACTATTATCAATCGTATTTAATTGAACGCGTTGAATATATTCGTCTGATACGCTGTTTCCTTTTGATAAGCAATAAGCCAAAACACCGTAAGGCGCTCCTACCCCAACTGCATACCAAGCATTCGTAACAGCTTGTTCTTCAGCTGAACCTGCACCATATAAATCTTTAGCGGCTTGTATACTGTAGGTTCTTGCATCGGCATAAGTAGAACTTGAAGTTAAATAAACACTTTCGGTTCTGTAGGCAATATTACCGGCTTTATCAATACCAATACCATTGACAGTATAAGAATCGTTGTTATCATTGGTACCACTACCCCCTACAGATAATAAATAATACCAGTGGTTTAACACCCCACTATTGGTGTGAACACCTCCGTTATCCGAAGTACCTGTGTACCAATTAGTTCCTTTATAAGTATCCGGTTGACCTTCAGATTTAGGGTCACTCATTGAACGTAAAGCGGCGTGTCCGCTGCGTCTTTCGATATCTTCCCCTATTAACCAAGTTTGTTTATTTGGTGCAGCAAAATATTCAATTGAAGCCCCCCAAATATCAGAGAAACCTTCGTTCATAGCACCTGATTCGTTAGAGTAAGTCAAATCTGCTGTATTAGAACAAACAGCATGACCAATTTCGTGACCGGCAACATCTAACGAAGTTAAAGCATCAAAATAAGTTCCACTACCGTCACCATAGGTCATGACGCTACCATTCCAATAAGCGTTGTCATAATTGACATCAAAGTGCACATAACTTTTAATAACAGCACCATTATTATCATAACTATTTCTATTGTGTTTAATTTTCCAATAGTCATAGGTCATTTGTGCGCCGTAGTGGGCATCTAATGCCGCATTGTCTTTAGCAGAATTGTCATATTCCGCTGCTGTCCAATTATTGTCATTATCGGTAAATTCGGTTGCCGTAGAATAATCGGTGCTGGTATGCATATTGTAGGTTTCGATACCATTACCTCTTGTATAATCTCTTAATCTGTAACTTCCGTTGTAACTATCTGTTTTAATGGTTTTTTGACCACTATAACGGGTATCAGCAGTTCCATCAACACTTACATGGTGAATGATGGCATCTTTGTAAAGAAGTTGACCTGTTTGTGCATCAACATAAACATAATCTCTGCTAACAGGCGCCGTTGCATAAATATCAAATTTGTAAGCTAATTTCGGCGCAGCTTGTCGTTTAGAATTTTTGTGCTGAAAATCGGGCAAAATAACCAACTCACCTTCAGGCTTTTGATAATTCATTAAAGCGGCTTCTTGCGGATTTTGCCACATGTATTTTCTGGCACCAACAGCACTTACAGCGGCTTGAAAAGCGGCTTCTTTTGATAGCGCAGGCGTAACATTTAAGCCTTCAACATCGAAAAAATCACCGTTTACAGATTTAATTTGGTTAGCTTTGGCGTGCACGTAAAAATGTGCAAAAGTAACCGGAATACCTTTATAGTATTCTTGAAATTTGACATGCTGCATGCCAATTTGATCTTCATCCCGACGTATTTCAACAAAATCAACGTCTGGTGAAGTTTGGTAGGTTTGTTGTAATAATGCTTCTGCATTATTTAAAGTGTACTTTTTGTTGTTTTCCAAATTTATTAATTTTGGAAAAACTCTTTGTTGCGCAAATGTTGAAAAACTTATCAATATTGCCAACAAAAACATGAATTTAGTGTAATAATTCTGCATAAAATTAATGGTTTTGATTGTTTGTTTAAGAATTCATCAAATTTAAATGAAATATTTTATAATCAAAAGCTTTTGTTATAATTTCATATATTGCCATTAATTTGTCAGAAACTTTAAAAAAAAACTAAAAACAAAACTGTAAAGTCTTCTTCAAATTCATTTTATGTATTTTTTTAATAAAAAATTTTGTCGCATTTATGACAAAAAAAAAACCTCCTTTTGTTAAAAGAAGGTTCGAAAAAGCAATTTTTATAATCGCTGTCTATAAAATTGTATATATATCTTTAAAAAACCGCCTTAAAAAGCAAATTGGCAGTTGCCGGATTTGTGGCTAACGGAACATTGTGCACATCACACAAACGCATTAACATAGAAATATCAGGTTCGTGAGGATGTTTATCTAAAGGGTCGCGAAAAAAAATAACCATTTGCGTCAGCCCTTCAGCTACCCTTGCTCCTATTTGAGCATCGCCACCTAAGGGACCTGATAAAACACGCGTTACTTTTAAACCCGTTTCTTCAATATATTTACCGGTTGTACCGGTTGCAATAATTTTAACATTTTTTTGTAAAAGTTCTTCTCTATGTTCCATAATAAAACGGACCATTTCCGGTTTTTTTCCGTCATGAGAAATCAAAGCTATTTCCATACATATTTATTTTTTTACAAAATTACATCAAAAAATGATTGATTAAAAACAATTGAATGTAAAGATTATGAAAGAATTGCAAGAATTATCAATGGTCTCATATGAAATTATTATTGTATTTTTGTACATTTATAAAAAATATGATTATGACAAAAAGAGATTTTTTTATTATTGTAATCCGTATTATAGGTTTATATGGTTTTTTGCACAGTCTTTTTTTACTGATTAATAAGCTAATTTTATTAATTGAACACCCTGTTCATTTAAAAAGTATTTATACTCAATTGGAACCGGTTGTCTTAAACTTATTAATTTGGTTTTTGATAATTTACTACTCTGTTTATTTAGTTAAATTACTCGGGTTGGATAAAGGCTTCGATGACAAAGACATTCATTTGGGAGATATTAGCTTAAAAAAAATATTGATATTCGCTATAATCATAGTTGGCGGTATCGCGATTATTAATAGTCTTGCCGAAATTTTTTATACGGTTTCTTTGCTCTTAAGAAATTGGATTGATCCCAACTATAAGTTGTTTGGCAGAAATGAAATTACCCATAAATTAATTGTTAGTACAATTAAGTTTGGGCTTGGTATATTCCTTCTTTCAAAATACAATAGTTTAGCTGATAAATTAATGATTAAGGATAAAAAAGCTTAATGAGATTTTGATTGGACTATTCTTTTACCTATTAACTATTAATCCATTTATGGACATAACCTCTACCTAAGCTTTCGTATCAAAACTTATTTCATCCATCAATATCTGGTAAAACAAAATTTAATATAATTATTGGCCTCTATAACTCTTTTAATTTCTAAGTTAGCATTGGTATTCAGACTATTGCCAGGTTTAGTAAGGTGTTAAAAATCATGGTAGTATATAATATAAAAATATATTTCTAAAATTTTACTTTGCAGGTATCAACCTCTAATTTTTTATTACTCATTAGTCATAAAAGTTTTGAGAAAAAGCTTCAAAAACAGGACGTTGCATAATTAGACGCTTCCATATTGAAAACATGAATCCCAAACCATAGCCTATCAACATAACAAAACTGCTAAATACGGAAAATGCCGCAAGTTTGACATTTTTTTCTTTACGAAAAGCCTCTAAAAAAACAACAAGGGCATACAAGACGTAAAGAATAAATATATATACATATCCCAAAATCAACAAAATAATGCCCAACAAGAGTCCAAGCGTAAATATAGCAGGAAAAAAGTGTGCCGGCTTTAAAGATTTTTTGTGTAAAACATATAAATTGATTCGGGCAATTCCTGAGTTGAATACTTGTTTAAAAAAAGAAACCAAATTATTCCGCCGCTTATGGTAAACAAATGCTTCTGAAAAAAGACGGGTATTAAAACCGTTTTGCATAATACGGATACTCAAATCGATATCCTCACCAAAACGCATAGCCGAAAAACCACCTGTTTTTTTAAAAACTTCTTTGGACAATCCCATATTAAAACTACGCGGATAAAATTTACCGGCTTTTTCAGAGGCACCTCTAATGCCTCCTGTGGTCAAAATAGAGGTCATCGCAAAACTAATGGCTTTTTGGATGGGACTGAATGCAGGATGTGCCGCATCCGGTCCGCCATAAGCATCGGTATATTCTCGCCTCAGCGTGTGCCGGACAAATTTTAAGTAATGAGGTGGCACAATGACATCCGAATCTAAAATAATAAAATAATTACCTTTGGCCTGTTTCATGCCAAAATTTCTGGCTAATCCCGGACCGGAATTAGGGATAGCAAAATACGCTATATTTAATTTGTCTTTGTATTGTTTATAGACAGATTGGGCAGGAATTTCAGAGCCATCTTCAACAATAACGACTTCAAAGTTTGGGTCTTGTTGACCGGCTAAACTCTCTAATAATTCCGCCATTTCATCCGGCCGGTTATAAACAGGCACAATAAATGAAAAAGTTAATTCTGAGGTCGTCTGCATTATTTAGCGTCTTCTTTTTTTTCTTTTACAAAATTTAATGATGTCGAATTAACACAATAACGTTTGCCGGTAGTTTCTCTGGGACCATCGTCAAAAATGTGTCCTAAGTGCCCCCCGCAATTGGCGCAAAGTATTTCGGTGCGAATCATATTATGACTGTAATCCGGCTGCTGAATAATGGCGCCAGGAATAGCCTGGTCAAAAGAAGGCCAACCACAATGACTTTCATATTTCCGGTCCGACTTGAAAAGCGGTGCACCACAAGCTGCACATTTATAAATCCCTTCCTCAAAATGGTAAGTATATTTGCCGGTGCCGGGCAAATCGGTCCCTTTTCGGCGCAAAATGTAAAATTGTTGAGGGGTTAAAATTTTTTCCCATTCAGCATCGGATTTGTTGATTTTCGGTTTCATTCTTTTGGGTTTAATATGCACTTGTTTAAGTTGACAAGAAAACAGAATAAAAATGTTTGTCAGCAATAATATTTTATACATTGGTTAATTTTTAATAACCTGTTCAGTAAGCTATTTTTATTTAATCTCCCAAGTTTTTCAAACTGGCAGGTTTATAGTAAAAGCAAGGACACTTTTATTCGGATCTGTCAGGTTTTAGAATCTGTCAGGTTCAGTTTATTTACATCCGCTCAGGCACCTCAATACCGAGTAATTTGAAAGCATTTTTTATGGTCTCGCCGACTTTTTTTGATAATTTGACTCTAAAAATTTTATCAGCTTCATTATCAGCCGCCAATATTGGCACACTTTGATAAAAGCTGTTGTACAATTTCACTAAATCGTAAGTATAGTTGGCTATTAACCCCGGATTTTGTTGCTCAGCAGCAGCAGCAATTATTTGCGGAAACAAGGTCAATTGTTTAATTACTTCCTTTTCTTTAGGATTTAGTTCTGTTTGCACAAAATCTTGGTGCACTAAATCTCCTGCTTTACGTAAAATAGATTGAATGCGGGCATAAGTATATTGAATAAATGGCCCTGTATTCCCTTGGAAGTCAATAGATTTTTTCGGGTCAAATAAAATAGTTCTTTTGGGATCAACTTTTAAAATGTAATATTTTAAAGCACCTAAACCAATAATGCGGTAAAGGCGTTCTTTCTCTTCTTCGCTATAACCTTCTAATTTGCCTAATTCTTGCGAAATTTCGCGTGCTGTCCGGGTCATTTCTTGCATTAAATCATCAGCATCGACAACAGTTCCCTCACGCGATTTCATTTTACCATGTGGCAACTCTACCATGCCGTAAGACAAATGATAAAGTTTATCTGCCCAATCATAACCGAGTTTTTTTAAGATTAAAAACAATACCTGAAAATGATAGTCCTGCTCATTGCCGACCACATAGATATGACTGTCTATATCAAAATCTTGAAAACGTTTTATGGCTGTACCAATGTCTTGCGTCATATAGACGGAAGTTCCATCAGCTCTCAACAATAGTTTTTCATCTAAACCCTCGTCAGATAAATCTGCCCAAACCGAACCATCTTCTTTTTGGTAAAAAATACCTTTCTTTAAACCTTCTTCAACAACTTTTTTACCCAATAAATAAGTTTCGCTTTCGTAATAATTTTTATCAAAGTTAACCCCTAAGTTTTGGTAAGTTTCATTAAAACCATCATACACCCAAGCATTCATTTTTTTCCATAAAGACATTACTTCAGGATCTTTGGCTTCCCATTTTCGTAACATCTCTTGCGCTTCCAATAAAATAGGCGCTTCTTTCTTTGCATCTTCTTCGGATAAGCCTTTTTCTTGCAAATCTTTGACTTGCTGTTTATACACCTGATCAAATTTTACATAATACTTTCCGGCCAAATGATCACCTTTCATGCCACTGCTTTGCGGGGTTTCGCCATCACCAAATTTTTGCCATGCCAACATCGATTTGCAAATATGAATACCGCGATCATTAATAATTTGCGTTTTAATAACCGGCTTACCGGTAGCTTTATAGATTTCACTGATACTGTGGCCTAAAAGATTATTACGAATATGACCCAAATGCAAAGGTTTATTAGTATTAGGCGAAGAATATTCAACCATTAAAGCTTTTTTTTCTTCGTCAACAGGGGTGAATCCGAAATGCTCATCCTGATAAATATTTTTTAAGAAATTGACATAATATGCCGGATCTATAACTAAATTTAAAAATCCGCCAACGACATTAAAATCCGCTACTTCATCAACATTTTCTTTTAAGTAAGCTCCTATCTTTTCAGCTACTTCTTTCGGATTTTTTTTCAACTGCTTTACATATGGGAAAACAACCAAAGTAACATCGCCTTCAAAATCTTTACGTGTTGCTTGCAATTCGGGACTTGGTATGTCTAAATCATATAAAACTTTAAAAGCTTCTTGTATTTTATTTTGTAAAATTTTTTCCATATTTAATTAATTATGTCTTGCAAAAATACAGAAAAATAAATGAATAAACTTCTCTATTGTGGCTTGACTTACACAAATTAATGCATAAAATTCGTCTGCAGGTAATATAATTTTTATTGTATTTTTGTCTTTATGACAAATAACACAACTTATAACAATTGGCTGCGCCATATCGCCGGTAACAATGCTTTGATTATAGCCGGACCTTGCAGTGCTGAAACAGAAGATCAAGTTATTAACACTGCGATAGGCGTAAAAAAAGCGGGGGGGCATATTTTTAGAGCCGGCATTTGGAAACCCAGAACCCGCCCGGGAAATTTTGAAGGTGTGGGTGCCATCGGACTCAAATGGTTACAAAAAGCCAAAGCAACAACCGGTTTAATGACAGCTGTTGAAGTAGCCAATCCGCATCATGTCGAATTGGCCTTGGCAAATGATGTTGATATTTTATGGATTGGCGCCCGTACCAGTGTAAACCCCTTTTCCGTTCAAGAAATTGCCGATGCTTTGCGCGGTGTAAATAAACCCGTTTTGGTAAAAAATCCTATTAATCCGGATTTGGCCTTATGGATTGGCGCTTTAGAACGCATAGAAAAAGCCGGAATTAAAAATTTGGGCGCTATCCACCGCGGTTTTTCCAGTTACAAAAAAATGCCTTATCGCAATGAGCCCTTATGGCAAATCCCGATCGATTTAAAAACAAGATTTCCGGAATTACCCTTAATCAATGATCCCTCACATATATCAGGCAAGCATGAAAATGTCTTTGATATAGCGCAAACGGCTATTCAACTAATGTTTGACGGGCTGATGATAGAAACGCACATAAATCCGGAAAAAGCCTGGAGTGATGCCCGCCAACAAATAACACCGGAAACCTTGGCCGGCTTTATCCCACAATTTGTACCGCCCAATGACCGCGTTTTTAATCCGGGATTGTTAAAGAATTTTAAAGTTTTGCGTAAAGACATTGACGATATAGATACTGAACTTGTCAATTTATTGCGACAAAGACAAGAAAAAATAGAAGAAATAGGCCGCTTAAAATTAAAAGAAAACCTAGCTATTTACCAAAAGGAACGTTGGCTGGATATTTTAAATAAAGCCATACATAATGCTCAAGAAAATAATATTAATCAAAAGTTTATTGAACAACTTTTCAGGCTTTTGCACCAAGAAAGTTTGAAAATTCAACACCGTGTTTTTAAAGAAAACCAAGTTTAAATTGCTGTAAACTATGAAAGGAATTGTCACCAAATCTACCGGTAGTTGGTATAATGTTAAAACAACAGAGGGACAAACAGTCCCCTGCCGGATTAGAGGAAAATTCCGGATAAAAGGTATAAAAACAACCAATCCGGTTGCTGTGGGCGATTGGGTCGAATTTGATATGGAACCCCGAAAAGAAACCGGTGTGATAACTTATATCTACCCAAGAAAAAATTATTTGCTGCGACGTTCGATAAATCTTTCAAAACAATACCATATTTTAGCAGCCAATATTGACCAAGTTTTTTTGACAGCGCCTATTATAAATCCGGAAACCTCCACTATTTTTATGGATCGCATTTTGGCCACTGCCGAAGCTTATAATATTCCGGCAGTCATATTGATAAATAAAGTGGACTTAATCAATACACCTGAACTTGAAGAAGTCAAAAATGAGCGCAAAAAAATTTATGAAAAAGCCGGCTATCCGGTTATCGAAGTTTCGGCCAAAACCGGTTATAACATAAATTTGCTCAAAGAAAAAATGAAAAATAAAACCTCTATGTTTACGGGACATTCAGGTGCAGGCAAATCTTCGTTAATCAATGCGGTAGACCCTCATTTGAATATAAAAACCGGCCATATTTCTGAGGCGCATAAACAAGGTAGGCACATTACCACGTTTGCACAAATGTATGATTTAGATTTTGGCGGACACATTATAGACACACCCGGCATACGCGGATTTGGCGTAGTTGATATGAAACCGGAGGAAATAGATCATTATTTTCCCGACATTTTCAAATATAAAACAGATTGTAAATTTAACAATTGTAAACATGTCAATGAGCCGGGATGTGCCGTTAAACCTGCGGTCGAAAAAGGTGAAATTTCCCCCAGTCGTTACACCTCTTATTTACAGTTGCTGCAAGAAGCCGAAAGCGAAGAAAATAACCCATACCGCTAAAAGTTATTCGGAAGTAATAACCAATAATTTTCGCCGGTAAACACTCAGTAATTTTCCTTTGGAAATAAAGCCAATATAAACCCCATTTTTAATTACGGGCAAATTCCAAGCACCGGTTTCTGTGAATTTGCGCATAATATCATGAAAATGATCTTTTTCGTAATAAATTACTGCCGGCGCTTTATGCATTAAATCACTCACGTGCGTATTGTCATACAAATCGCGGTTAAACATAATTTGACGGATATCATCTAAACTTAAAATTCCCAAAAAATGATTTTCTTTATCAACGACCGGAAAAATATGACGGTGCGATCGGGTGACAACATTATAAACCAAATGACCTAAAGTCATATCCGGTGTAATCGGGATTAAATCTTTTTCGATCACTTCTTTCCATTCAATAATTTGACCGACATATTTGTCTTTGTCATGAGTCGGTAAAGCATTTATTTCGGCTAACTGCATGGTATAAATGCTATATTTTAATACTTTTTTAGAGATCATATACGATAAAGCCGCCACCAACATAATGGGGACCAATAAAGCGTATCCCCCTGTAATTTCTACAATCAAGAAAACGGCGGTCAAAGGAGCTTGTAAGACGCCGGCAATAGTCCCGGCCATACCGACCAAAGCAAAATTTTCTGTAGACAACCGGTGAGAAAACAAGCCTGAATAATTGATTACCAAGGCCAAAATATAGCCGGATATGGCACCTGTAAATAATGTGGGAGCAAATACGCCACCTATACCGCCTGCCCCGAATGTCAAAGACATGGCTACCACTTTAAAAACGACCAGCAAGACAAAAAAGAGGATGATCATATAAACATCATTATGGTTAATGTTAAACCATGATGTATTAAGGACAAAATGATAATTGTTTAATAAAATGTGGTTTAAGACTTCATAGCCTTCACCATATAATGTTGGTATGAAAAAGATAACCAAACCCAGAAAAAAACCGGCAATTGCCCAACGTTTCCATATATTTTTAATGCCTTCAAAATAATTCATTATTTTGTAATAGACGCGTACAAAATAAATAGAAGTCGTCGCGGAAGTTATCCCTAAAATAATGAAAAAAGGGATATCGATAAAATGATAATTTTCTTTGAGGCTAAAATGTAACAAAATATTTTGTCCCATAAAAAAATAGGACGTCAGAATACCTGAAACCGATGCTAAAATCAGTGGAACCAATGAGGTCATAGTTAGGTCAAAACCAAAAATCTCAACCGCAAACAAAATTCCTGCCATCGGCGCCTTAAAAATAGAGGCAAAAGTACCAGCAGCCGCAGCGCCTAAAAGTAAATTTCGTTGTTTTAAATTCAAATGTAATAATCTTGCCAAGCTCGAACTCAAAGCCGCCCCTGTTAAAGTTGATGGACCTTCCAAACCAACCGAGCCACCAAATCCTACAGTTATGGGTGCGGTAATTAAGGAAGCGTAGGTATGATAAGAGGGAATCAAACTTTTCAGTTTCATAATGGCATACAAAACCAATGGCACACCATCTTCTACCGGTTTTCTAATCACATATTTTATAATTAATAAAGTTAATCCGATACCAATAATTGGAAAAATAAAATATAGAAGATGGTGCAAATCATGAATAAAATCTGCCTCCAATAAATGTTGAATGAGATGTGTCAAGTTCTTGATGGTAACAGCAGCCAAACCGGTCAATAAACCAATTATTAAACTGATTAAATTCAAAAACTGCTCATCGCTAATATGTTTGTATCGCCATCTAAAAAATTTATATATTAACTTTTTAGGGCGAAGAGAGCGTTTAAAATATCTAAAATAAACCGTGAATTTCCGCATTGACCTTTTCTATTATAGTTCCCAAATCCTCTTGATTTTTAACAAAATTCAAATCATCTACTTCTATAACTAATAATTTCCCTTTGTCGTAACCGGCTATCCAGTCATCATAGCGTTTATTTAAATTGCTTAAATAATCTATATTGATTGATTTTTCATATTCCCGCCCACGAGAATGAATATTCCGCACAAGTGTCGGAATTGAGGCTTTTAAATATATCAATAAATCAGGAGGTGTGACAATCAATTCCATTAAATCAAACAAAGAAGCATAATTGTCAAAATCGCGTTCACTCATTAACCCCATGGCATGCAAGTTAGCCGCAAAAATAAACCGGTCTTCATAAATGGTTCGGTCTTGAACAATATCCTTTTGTTCCTTTTTAATCTCTAAAATTTGTCTAAATCGACTATTTAAAAAATAAACTTGTAAATGAAAAGACCAGCGTTCCATATCATGATAAAAGTCTTCCAGGTATGGATTTTCATCTACAGATTCATAATGTGGATCCATTTTTAAATGCTGTGATAATAAGGTGGTTAAGGTGGTTTTTCCGGCGCCAATATTTCCTGCAATAGCAATATGCATAAACTTCTATTTTTATGATATGCAAACTTACATATTTTATTTTTTTATTAGCTTGTAAAAAAGCAGAAATTAAATTTATTTTAGAGAAATGAAAAATGCTATTGGGTAAATGGTATTCAAATACCCTGGACAACCGGAATAAAAACGACTTTAAAATTTTAAAAAATATGCCTTAAAAAATTCCTTGTTTTTCCTTTTTCGGGCTATCATCTTCCATATCTTTTTGGGTTTTTCGCGTTGCTTTTCCTTTGCTAAAACGGTAATTGAGACGAAATACGACCACATTTTTGAGTAAATGAATGTCATATTGCGTTAAACTTTCGTATTGTAGCGTTTTGGTATATTCTTCTTGCATATAATCCACGCCAAAATCTACCGGTAACATATAGAGTAGCATCAGATTGAGTTTGCGTTTGAGAAAGGATTTTTGAATGAGGAATCCCCAAAAATCATTATTCCACTTGTGATAACCTTGCGGACTGATATATTTGTTCATGCCGCGCTGGTATATGAAACCGGATGTGAGCCCTTTGGGTTGGTTGACATAAACCAAGTTGCTTTCCAAGCTGTAATCATTAAAGGCATTGGTGTCATTTTGGTATTTGATACTACTGTGATAGACATCAAAATTGGTTTGCCAAAAAATCTTTTTGCTAAACGGTACCGTCACATTACCTTTAATGCCGTAATGCCGATAATGTCCAATATTTTCATAAGTTTGTTCGATGATACCATCATTGCGAAGCCGGGCAATTTCACCAATATAATTGTTTGAAAAATGGTAATAAGGTTCGGCAAACAAACTGCCACCGAAAAAGTCAAAACGCAAGCCCAATTTGTGGGTAACCGCCGGCGCCAATTTTGGATTACCTTTGCGGACGGTCTGCGGATCGACATAGACGGTATTCGGATTGGCTTGTGACAAGCCGGGATAATCACTTTCGGTACGGTATTTTAATTTGATACCGATATTTTTTGACAGTTTGTGCTTGATATCCAAATAAGGTTGGTAAATAAAATAAGTTGTTTTGGACCCGAAAGCTTCCGGCTGACTGATTTCACCGGCAAGTCCGGCTTTGAGTGACCAATCTTTATTGAATTTGTAGCCGTAGTAGGCAAATAGCTTGTGTCGTGTATCGGTTAATACAAAGTTTTGTGTGTTGCTTTGATTGCCAATGATTGTGGTTAAATCGTTGGTGTTTTTTTGCCGGTAAAAGCCGTAGCCGGTTTGCAAGGAACTATATTCGTTGAGTTGTCGAGTATATTCGACATTGAATTTAAAACTGTTTTTACTGTCAAACGATGTTTCATGGCGATCTAAAATATTATTGGTATAAAACCGGTTGTTGCCTTGGTCTTCATAATGTGATAGTTTGGCATCCATACGCAGTTCGTTTTGCTCATTGAATTTGCCAATATAAAAAACCGATTGGTAGTTGGATTTTGAATGGCCGTTTAATATATCTTGAAGTTGATATTGCATATCCGGATTTGACGGATGCGTTTCAATGACATCATACCGCAAGTTGGTTTGATCTTTATCATTTAAAAGATTACCAAAACCGGATTCAAAACTCAAAGTATGACGCGGATTTAGGTAATAGTCAATTCCCAAAGTCAGCCGGTCGCCTAACATTTGTTTGAGGATATTATTGGTGTTGCCATTCAATTTTTTAATAGTACTGCCGTCTTGGTATTTATATACCTTTGTGGTCGGAAAATTAAAATTGTTGGTGTAGAGATTGTACTGCGTATAAATATTGATTTTGTTATACGTATAAGTCAATCCGGCATTGGCATAACTCATCGGTATCAAGTGCGATTTATCGGCAACATCGGTATCCCAGATAGTTTGTGAAGAAAGATTGAGTTCCAATCCGGTATAATTTTTCTTTAAAATAATATTGATAACTGCCGTGTAGCCGTCCAGGGCATATTTACCCGAAGGGTCGCGGATAATTTCTACTTTTTTTAGCCGGTCGGGGTTCAAATTTTGGATATAATCGGGGTCTTTTTCTAAGCCATCGACCAAGATTTTGATATTGGTCTGCCCATCTACTTTGATTTGATTGTTGTAGCGGTCATAGGTAACGCCTTGTATTTTGTCGAGAACATCGTTGGTATTGGCGGCAGCCACTTTCATTTTTCGGGATACGATAAACACATCTTTATCTACTTTAAAAGCTTTATTTTTGGCTTTAACTTCAACGGATTTTAGCAGATTTTTATCAGGCGACAGCTTGTAAGTGCCTAAAAATTGGTTGTTTTGGCGGATAACGACCGGTATGCTTTTCTTTTGGTAACCAATATAGTCTAAAACCATTTGATATTTGCCCGGACGCATGGCTATCTCAAAATAACCTTTCCGGTCGGTGGTGGTGCCGGTAACCAATTCGTTTTTGGCATTAAAAAAACCGACCGCACAAGATTCCAATCCTTGTGTGGAAATAGAATCTAAAACTTGTCCGGAAATAAAAATATCTTGTTGCGCTTGTGTCCATTGCATAACAACAAATAAAAGTATAAGACCGAGAAATTTCTTCATAATTATTAATCTTTTATAATATAAAGAACGGTCATAATTGATAAATGTTACAGAAATCAAGAATTAATCGTTACATAATAAAAAATATCCATACGCCAAAACTTGACTTATGCACATTAAATAATTATCTTGCAATAAAAAAATTGCGCTATGAAAGTAACTTATTTAGGTCATGCCACATTGTTGATAGAAACCAATGGCAAAAAATTGATTATCGATCCGTTTATTTCAGGCAATCCTTTGGCAAAGGACAAATTTATAGTCGATAATATTGAAGCAGATTATATTTTGGTAACCCATGCACATCAAGACCATGTGTTAGATGTGCAAGATATTGCCGAAGCTAATCCGGCAGCACGCTTAATTTCTAATTTTGAAATCGTCACATACTTTTCCAAATATGGGATTGATGGGCATCCTATGAACCACGGCGGTAGCTGGAACTTTGATTTTGGTCGTGTGACGATGGTAAATGCTTGGCACAGTAGCAGTTTTGCCGATGGAACTTATGGTGGCAATCCGGCCGGATTTGTCATTGAAAGTGAAGGTAAAGCCATTTATATAGCCGGTGATACAGGCTTGACTCTTGACATGAAACTCATTCCACTTTTTGCTAAACTTGATTTAGCCGTTTTACCCATTGGTGATAATTTTACCATGGGACCTGAAAGTGCAGCAGTAGCAGCAGATTTTGTAGAATGCAATCAAGTTTTGGGTTATCATTATGATACATTTGATTTAATTAAAATTGATCATCAAAAAGCTAAAGAAATATTTGATAAAGCCGGTAAAGATTTAATTTTATTACCCATTGGTGAGAGTATCATCGTTTAAAAAATGGAATTTAAATAATGAAAAAATCGATTCTGATTTTAATGTTAGCTATCACCAGTTTGGGGTACTCTCAAAAAATTGTGAGAAAAAAAAATTTTTTGAAATATGAATTTATCCAAAATGATATTCCCCTGTCTTTTGGTGATGTTGTAAGAGCTTTACATAAAAATGAGGAAGCTTATCAATTGGCAAAAACAGCCAGAAATCTTTATATCGCCTCAAGATATGTCGGTTTTGCCGGTGGTTTCGCTATTGGTTACGGAATATTTATGAAAGAAGAAACCAATTGGAAATTAATTGGAATAGGAGCCGGTTTTATAGCCGTCAGTATATCACTGGAGATTATTTCTGACAAAAAAATTAAAAAAGCACTAAATATTTATAATTCATCCATTAACGAAACCACTCTATCTCATTTTAAACCTTCGTATCAGTTTATCGTTTCTAATAAAGGACTCATTTTTAGTATCAAATTTTAAAGTTAAACTTGAATCAAAGCAAATGAGATTAAAAGTCTTGCATATTTTTAGATTGCAAGACTTTTTCATAGGTATTTTTATGTTTTGTTGTGAAAAATAATGCAGTCAAAATAGAAAGATAAATTAAAAAAGCGGTTAATTGATGTGTGACTGCCAAACTAATAGGAACATGTAACAAAAGGATGAGGATACCAAAAGTGTATTGTAAAGAAATCAATACTAAAATAACTAAAATAATACGGGCAAGCATTTTATTTAAACGGGACCGAAATTTCATATAAAAATAAAATAAAAATAGAAGAATAACAAAACCCAACCAGCGATGAATAAACTGGACGGTTGGCGGAAAGTCAACCAAGCTCATAAGTCCTTCTTTTTGATAAACGTTTTGCACAATTGGTGGAAACCAATGCTTTCCCATTTTGGGATAAGTTGGAAAGACATGTCCGGCTTTGAGCCCCGCTGTTAAACCACCGTAAATAATTTGAATAATAACTAAGACCCAACCAAAAAGAAGCCATTTTTGTAATTTATCATGATTAAAAGTATATTGTTTACCGGGAAAAAGAAGTTCTAAAATTGTCCAATAAATAACCGAAAGAACAATCAGTGCAACACTCATATGCAAAGCCAAACGAACATGGTCGACACTGGTGTTTTCAACCAAGCCGCTTTTAACCATATACCAGCCTACAAAACCTTGCAAACCACCGAGTAAAAAAATTAATAATAAACGTTTTTTTAATAAAGTTGATTTTAATTTACCGCTTAGCCAAAAATAGACGAAAGGCAGAATAAAAACCAAGCCGATAAAACGCCCTAACATCCGATGAAGATACTCCCAAAAGAAGATATGTTTAAAATCTTGCAAGGTAAAATAATGGTGAACCTTTTGGTATTCGGGAATTTTTTTATATCCCTCAAAAGCTACTTGCCACTGTGCTTCATTAAGAGGAGGCAAAATCCCTTTGATAGGTTGCCAAGTAACTATAGACAAGCCGGAATGAGTCAACCGGGTAATCCCGCCAATCACTACCATGGACAAAACGAGAATAGCCCCACTTGCTAACCAAGCGGCTATTTGTTTACGTGTTTTATATTCCATTATTTTGCTTTTAACAAAATCGCTAAATCATCTTTTAACCGGTCAACATCGTGGCCATTAGTGCCATCGTAATAGCCACGTATCAGACCATTTTTATCAACCAATACAAAACGACCGGAATGCATATAGCCACCGGGTTCGGTACTATCTTTTTGCATGCCTAAATAGTAGCCTTTTATACCCACTTTGTAAATACTGTCTTCCGGTGCGGTCAAAAAGACCCAGCGTTTTAAGTCTGCATGATGAGAAATGGCATATTCTTTTAATTTCTCAGGCGTATCACGTGTCGGGTCAACCGTAAATGAAACCATTTTAAAGGCGGGAAAATCAGTCGTCATTTCTTGTAAACGCTGCATTTGAGACGTCATCACCGGACAAATACCCGGACAAGAAGTAAAGAAAAAGTCAGCTACATGTACTTTTCCCGCTAAGGATTTACTATTAAAAGGGTGATTATCTTGATCAGTAAACGTAAATGGCGGAATTTTTTGGTAAACAGTATCACCTTTAACTATTTTATATTTGGATAAAATAGGGAGTTTCCTGGTTGGTTTATGACAAGAAAAAATAATAATTGACAATAAAATGAAAGAAAAATTTAGTTTCATTTATAAGACTTTTTTAAAAATTTATAAAGGGCAAACCCTATAGAAAAAGGAATTAAAATAAGGAGTAAGGTAGCAATTACAAAAGCTTTTTTTTCTGCATCGGTATAATCGACATTGCAACTGCTACAGGCAAAAATTGCCATTGGACTTAGGGCCATAAAAGACAAAAATAATTTTTTCATATTTTTAATTTAAATAAATCAAATTATATAGGATAGGCCACAGAGCAACGACAAAAAACCAAAATAAGCCTACGGCAAGACTATAATTATAAAGATTTTTGCCGCCTTTTTTCTGATAACGCCATAAAAAAATCAAGAGCAGCAAACCAATTAAAACATGAAAACCATGCAAACCGATTAAGGTATAAAAAAAGGATGCAAACAAACTATGTGATGTTTGTACGCCAAACAACAAAATTCTAAACCACTCATAACCCTGCACCAAGTAAAATATGAATCCCAAGATAATAGTAATTTGTAAATAATTAGACGGCTTCCCTTTTTTAACTGATTTCAAATATTGCCACATGGTCCAGGCCGAAAATAACAGGACCAGCATATTGGTAAAGGTTATGCTAACGGGCAAGCGCGGCTGACTGGCAGGCGGCCATTCCACTTGCCCGGCGGCAGCCAAAACATAGGCACTGATTAAACCACCAAAAAACATGGCTTCGACAATAATAACCATTATGACTGCCAAAACCGGCCCTGCTACAGGTGACCGGTTTGATTCAATTTGTTTTGAATTGACCATAAAATTTATGCTTTGGGAACTAAATAACGTTGAACAGGTACAATATCAGGATAAGTCCCTATAAATAAAAATAATAAAATTAACAAAGCCAGTCCTAACATAATCCAAATAAGTTTCGGTTCCCATTTTAAATGCATAAAATATAACAACACCAAGGTGCCTTTAATAATTGAAATCCCAAACACGATAAAGAAGACAATCAATGGGTTATGCAACAATGAGGCCACCACTGTTAAAGCAAATAAGCCTAAAAGTGTCAAATATATTTTTAGATAATTGGGATGACCATGATAATCGGGTTCTTTTGGCACGACCACCTCATGTTCTAAACCTGGGTTTGAAGAATGTTTATCCATAATTGATAAGATTTAATGAATTAAATAAATTAGTGGAAAAAGGAAAATCCAAATGATATCGACCATATGCCAATAGAGGCCGGCAGCTTCAATCCGTTGATAGTTTTTACCTGTTTTGGTCACATTTCTCATAACAAAAAACAAAGCCAAAGCACCGGCTATGACATGTAAACCATGTAAGCCAGTCATAGTATAATAAAATGACCAATAACGTGATTCAACACCCAAACCTTCAGCAACTAAATGTTTGCCCGGCAAGGTAAAACCATGCATAATTTCATGGGTATATTCGTAAGATTTAATTCCTAAGAACATAAAGGCACAGACAATAGTCAACCAAATCCATTTTTTTATTTGTGCTTTATTTTTATGTACTGCTGCTTCATGAGCTTTAACCACAAAATAACTACTGGTCAGCAACACAAAAGTATTTATGGTACCAGCCCATACATTGGTATGTTGTGCCATTTCACCCCAAGATTCGTATTTTAAACGATTTAAAATATACATTACGATTAATCCGCCAAAGATGACAAATTCTCCGGCAATCAAAGTCCATACAGCCAACCGGGCTTGCGGAATTTCTCTCCAAGTAAGTTTTTTTATTTTTTCCATAATTAAATTTCGTTTTGAGGCGTAAAATCTTTGTCTTTATCAGGCCGGTTATATTCATACGGGCCGTAATTTACCACCGGATATACTTTAAAATTGCCATGTGGTGGTGGCGATGAGGTTTGCCATTCTAAAGTATTGGCTTGCCAAGGGTTGTTTTCCGTTTCCTTTTTACCCCTTTTGAGAGACCAGATAAAGTTAAACAAGAAAATAAATTGACTTAAAATTAATATGACTGCACTTATGGTTGCAATTTTTCGGTATAAGGGTAAAGGATCTTGCATTAAAAATTCAAATTGACGATAATCGGCAATACGACGGTGCTGCCCTGCCAATCCTAATAAAAATAAAGGAAAAGCAAAACCATTGAAGAAAATAAAAGTTAACCAAAAATGCAAATTCCCTAAAGTTTGGTTCAGTTTTCGACCTGAAAACTTACTAAACCAAAAATAAATGGCTGCAAACGATCCGAATATCACCGTTGGAAATAATGTATAGTGGAAATGCGCCACTACAAAAGAGGTATCGTGAGCATAAATATCAAACACAGAAGCACCTAAATGCAAGCCTGTAAAACCGCCCAATAAGGTGAATAAAGCTACGGCACCTAATGCCCACTTCATAGGTAAGGTAAAACGCAAATCGCCTTTCCAAAGCGTCGCAATATAGGCCAAAATAATACCGGCAAAGGGCAAAGAAATAATAATCGTAAAAATACTAAATACAGTTGCTGCACGTGGGTCAATACCGGCTACAAACTGGTGATGTGCCCAAACCATAGTTGATAATACAGCTGCGATTAACGTTAGTGTCAAAATAAACTTGTATCCAAATAATGGTTTACGACTGTTTACACTAATAATTTCGGCCAAAATTCCCAAAGGTGGTAACAGTATAACATAGACTTCGGGGTGACCAAAAAACCAAAAAAGATGTTCCCACAATAAGGGGTCGCCGCCACGGTAGGCATCATAAAAACCGGTTCCGACATTAATATCTAACAATAACATAAACGTACCGGCAACCAATGGCCCTACTGAAAACATAAATAGTAAATTGGCAATATTAATCATCCATACGACCATAGGCATTTTTAGCAACGACATCCCTTTAGCGCGCTTATTAAGAGTCGTTACAAAAAAATTAATACCGCCCATAAGAAGTGAAGTGAATTCAAACGCGATGGCCAACAACACAAAAGTATTGGCTGTAAAAAAACGGTCGGCGAAAGACTTATAGGGCGTATTGTACCCAAAATCCCCCACTGATAATGGCGGATAAAGTGTCCAGCCAACACCAAGGCCGCCCTTAGGCATAAAAAATGAAGCGATCATTAAAATGACACTCAGTAAAAATATCCAGTAGGATATTTTATTCAGTTTTGGAAACGCCATATCATCGGTTCCAATCATAATAGGAATTAAAAAGTTACCGGCAACAGCCAAAAGCATTCCCAAAGCCAGCCACATCATCATAATTAAACCATGATTGGTAATAAGCATATTATAATCTTTATTAGTTACCAATCCGAATAAAGGTACTTTCATATCCGGGAAAGCCAGATGCATACGAAAGACGTAGGCAAAAAAACCACCGATACTTACCATAAGGAAAATGGTTAGCATATATTGGAAACCAATGTCTTTATGGTCCAGTGAGAAAAAATAACGGTGCCAAAAACCGTGTTTCTTATGTGTATTCATAGTCAAATTATTTTTTATAGAGCTTGGTTAATGTTTTTTTAAAATCTTCTTTGTTTTGCACAATAATCGTGGCTTTCATATTGGCATGGCCAATACCACAAATTTCTGCACAACTCAATGGAAAAGTTCCTGTTTTGGTCATTTTTACCCAGCGGGTAATGTTTCTACCCGGCAAGGCGTCTTGTTTAAAACGTGCATTAGGAATAAACACACTATGTATTACATCATAGGATTGAATATCCATATGTACTACCGAATTCACCGGCATATAAAATTGGTTGATTTTTTTGACATCATCAGCTGTGTAAAGTTTTCCGTCCGGACCGGGATAGACAATTTCCCATAACCATTGACGGCCTATTATGGCCACATGAAATTCTTTATCCGGTAAAGTTTCTTCTATTTTGGTCCAAGTCGGTCCTTCTTTATATAAAAAGAAAAAGTCCGCAATGGCCAATAATAAAATACCCAAATAAATCAGCCGCAAATTTCTAAAACCTTCTCCCTTTTGATAACGTTGGGTTTTGGTTAGTTTTCTGCGACGGGTTAAAACAGGATAAAGCAAAAGAAAAATTACAATAACACTGGCAACAGCTACAACGCCGGTAATCAGCCAAAAAATAAAATCTACTTCTCCGCCATAACTACTGGCATTTTCAGGAAATATCTTCATAGTTGTATTAATTAATAAAATGGAACATTAAAATGAGTTGAACAATGGGTAAATATATGATAGAAGCCAAAGTCATTTGTTTGGCCGTTTTATTATTTGTATTCTGATAAAATTTATAAGCCGCCAGGGCAAATAAAAATGAAAGGAATAACAAGATGAATAAAAGTGAAAAAGAGATATAACCAAAATGATAAAATAAATAAATCAGAGGAAACAAAGGTAAAATGGATAAAGCTGTCCATAAGGCATTTACATCATTTGTTCCCCCTTTGAGTGGTAATAAATCGTAACCGGCTTTGGTATATTCATCATGCCAAAACCAAGCAATAGACCAAAAATGTGGTAATTGCCAAAATACTTGAAAAGTAAACAATAAAATAGCTAATAAATCGATGTGCCCTACAGCCCCGACATAGCCGATTAAAATAGGTAAAGCACCGGGAATTGCTCCTATCCATATTGATAGCCTGTGCAATTGTTTCATGGGAGTATAAACAAAGGCATACATAATTAAGGACACAAATGAAATGAAAGCTGCCAAAGGATGCACCCAAAAATAAAGCAAACTTAGCCCGGTAAAACTCATAATAAGCAAGGCCGTAATAGCTTCTAGCCGGCTGATTTGCCCGGTAACCAGTGGCCTGTTGGCAGTACGGCGCATCTGTCGGTCATAACGTCTTTCAATCAGCTGATTGATAATGTGAGCTGTAGCTGTAACCAAAAAACCACCGGCAAAAATAGACGTTAAAGTCCACCAATTTATATGGCCGTGACTCCCGATTACATAACCGAAAACAGCCGTTAAGGCGACAATGAGATCTACTTTAAATTTGGTTAATTGCTTATATTGATCTATTTTAGTTGATAAACCTATCTTCATTGAATTGTGTTGCGCTATTTAATGAACAAAAGTAACAAAATAAAGAAACACATGTTACAAAAGTTCTATAAATTTAGCTTATCATTTAATAAATAAAACTTATAATATTAATATTTGGGGTATTAAATGCCAATGTATTTTTGTTTCATCTAAATAGAAAATTTTATGTCCAAAAAAGCTAATTTTATTATCTTTTCAATTACTTTTATCATTATAAGTATTATCATTTGGAGTATACTGACGGCCGATCTTCGCTTAATAAACAAAGAAACTTTATCTTACTTGCCAAAATTAAACGCCATTTTAAACGCCTTATCCTTTAGCATGCTTAGTTTGGCGCTTATAGCCATTGCACAACAAAAAATAAAACTGCATGTCACCTTTATTTTTAGCGCCTTATTTTTTACCGGCATGTTTCTTATTTCCTATTTAATCTATCATTTTTCAACCCCGCCCACCAAATTTCAGGGTGCCGGAATGGTCAAAATTATTTACCTGTTCATTTTATTTACCCATATAATTTTAGCAGCGATTATCCTTCCACTTGTCATGTTTACCATCTTAAAAGCTTTACAGAAAGAATATACGGCCCATAAAAAATTAGCCCGTTTTACAGCACCCTTATGGTTATATGTTAGTCTGACCGGTGTTTTAATCTATTTATTTAACAGTGCTTATTATTAACCTGAGAAATTCTTAAAAATACTCATATCCCTTTTAAATTTGTTAAGCAATTCTTACCCAAAAATTAATCTCTTAAATTTTGATTTAAATCCTTACCATAAAAAAAACACCTTACATAAATCTTGCAAGGTGTTTTAAAAACGGTGTGATTTTAAACTTAAGTTAGCAAACGGTTTATTTGCAAAATCATATCTTTACAAAACCGTTGGGGATCAAACTGGTATAAATTTAATACTAAACTAATATTTAAAGTGATAGGAATCCCCATATAAAGTAAGGATATTTCTTCTATCTTTGTATCAGCGCGCCAAATGCCTTGTGCGATACCTTCTTCTATAATTGCTTCAAAATAATGTCGTTCGGAATTGAAAATATAACGCAATTTGGCTAACATCTCACTATCATTGTTATAAGTCGCTTCCGATAACAATAAAATCGTAATACCATTATTATCCATTAAGTAATTTATGGTATCACACAAATACTTTTCCAACTTATCCGGTGGCGGCAAATCACTCTCGGCTATTTCTTTTAATGTATGGATCAAATCCTTAGAAACATCATCTACAATAGCCCTTATTATATCGCTTTTCTTTCTAAAATGACGAAAAATAGCCCCTTCGGACAAACCGATTTCCGACGCCAAATTTTTGGTCGAAACGGCTTTAATCCCCGACTCTTTTATAATTTTAAGAACCGCCTGTTTTATTTGTTCTTTTCTGATATGTGTATTTTTTCTACTCACCGCTTAATTCAGAATACAAAAATAGTACTTTTAGGATTGATGCTCATTAACCATTTTTATAGCTTCTTGCGCAGCTGCTATCACCGATGTTCCTTTAACATAACGGGTCAATTGCAGTGTTTCCAAAATTTCGGCCGGCGTAATACCTTTGCGTAAAGCTAATTTGGTATAGGTGTTGATACACGACGGGATGCCCATACCGGCACTAATGGCCAAACTCATCAATATTTTATATTTGGGGGGAATTTGGGACCCTTCATAAGCAAATTTCTTGTTGGCAACATGTTCTAAAAACATATCCGGATTAAGTTTGGATAAATGTAACATCAATTCAGGTGTTTCACCTATTTCTTGCGTCATTGTAGCTAAGATTTGTTCAATTTTTTTGGCTTGATCTTCCATGGTTTTTAATTTTTAAGTTAACATTTATGTTTAGTATTTTTAAAATATTTGACCTGCTAAATATTTTAAATAAGCTTTTTGGGTCAAAATTTGCTTTTCGATATTTAATATTTGCACCTTAATTTTACTGACTTGCAAATGTGCACCATTTAATTCAATGTTAGTAATCACGCCATTTTTATAGGCTGTTTGAGCAATTTCATATGCTTTTTCAGCTACTTTTAAATGCGTTTGATGGGCTTTCTTTTGGGCTAACAAACTGTTGATGGCTTCTTTTGTTTTTTGATAATCAATATCTAATTTTAATTTCAAACCGTCTTTGTAATTTTCCAATTCTTCTTGCTTAGCCCGTATTTCATCTACCTGGTATTTTGATTTATTTCCGTCAAAAATAGTCATTTTAAGGCCGACACCTACAGCATAACCATTTCGCCAAGTTTTGTCAAAGGGCGGAAAATCTTTTCCGTGATAAATATGATAATTGCCAAAGGCAAAAACGACCGGTAATTTGGCTGCCTTTTGCATTTCTATTTTATAATCCAGAACCTTTTGCATACTGGACAAAAATGCTAATTTATGATTACCGTTATAGAGTTTATTGATTGCCAAATATTGTGTATTTTCTACCTGAAAGAATTGATTGATATCTCCTTCAAATTCTGCTTTTTGACCATCAGGCAGTCCAATTAAACGCGATAAAGCAGTCCATACCACGGCTTTTTTACCCTTAAAATCGATTATTTTAGCTTTAAATTCTTCTATTTTACTTTCAAAATTGACAATGTCAAATTCTGATCTGACGCCTTCTTTATAGGCTTCTTTGGCCAGTTTCAGATGGTCGTTCAATTGCTTTAATACATCTTCATACACCTTAATTACAGCATTGAGCATCAAATAATTATAATAGGCTTGTTTTACTTTATAACTCAATGAAGCTTTGCTGTCATCCATATTTTTGGCATAAGCTTTTTGTAGTTGTTCTGTCAATTTTAAAGCATTTTCTCGTTTATGACCGGTATAAATCGGATAAATAGTATTCAAATCCATCGTTAACACGTCGCGGCTTAAATCGGGATAAGGCGCCATTGGGTGTAAGATAACCTGCTCACCGGTCGGCCCATTTTGCCCCATAATGGGAATAGGCTTGCCTAGCAAAGGATAAAAATTAGGCAAATTATTGGCATAAAAATATTTAGATAAGACATTGACTTGTGGCAAAAAACTGGATTTCACCTGTTTGTTTTTTGCTTGTGCTTGTTTTATTTGACTTTGCTTGGCTTTAATACCGGGATTATTTTCAATCGCCATTTGTATGGCTTGTTTTAAGCTTATTTTTTGTTGTGCCAAAATCGGCCGGTTATATCCCAGCAAAAATATCAACAGCCCAAATTTAAAAAGCTGTATAGCTATTTTCTTTCTACTTCTGAAAGCTTTATTTTTATTCGTTTTCATAATTATGTGCTTCTAATTGTTGCAATTCTTTTATTTTTCTTTTTCGTTCCCATTGGCCAAAAAGGATAGACAATAAGGCCAATCCTAAAAAACCCAAAATAAATTTCGAAAGAATCAGAACTTGATCCTTTACAATGTATAAATCTTGATGATGGTTAAAAACCGCATACAAAACTTTAAGATAATGTCTTAGTGGAAATGCATTTCCTATCATATTAGGCACCTCGGCCATTTGTTCCTCGGGGATTAAGAAACCGGAATACATAAAAGCCGGCATAACAATCAATGTAATTAAAGCTGCCATCACGGCACCGTTTTTTATATTGAGAACCAAAAAATAGGAAATAGTTTCCATGGCTAAAACCAACATAGAGATAGCAAATATGGTATTCCATAAAGCATGATGATCATAATGAATACCAAATAATTGCATAGTTGTAAAATAGGCAATAGAGATTGCTGTAGATACTATAATCCAAGAAATAATATAGGGGGGAATCAAGGCCTTAACAGGCAATTGTCTGATTTGTGTTAAATTTGGATATTTTTGTTTAAATTGCTTAAAGGCGGCAAACAACCCAAACATGACAATCAGCATTGAAACAATTTGCATAGCTAAACCCATAAATGCCGGAAGCATAGAGGGTTCCATTGACAAAGACGGATTATATAAAACCCGTTCGCTAACGGTTAAAGGCGGTTTAGGCATATGCCGAACATTCGGCACTGTACCTAATTCCTCCACACGCATTTTCTTCATCATTTGCATATCCATCGTCAGCATAATTTTATTGAGCATCATCAACGATAATTTAGGCACAATCGGATTGGCAGTTCCGTTGATCAGCTCCAAAATATTAACATTCCGACGATTTAAGACATCTTTGTATGCATCCGGTGGAATCATTACCCCTACATCCACTTTACCTTTATCGACCATATTTTGCAAGTCGATATAATCAGTGGCTTGTCGGGTAATAGCAAAATATTGTGAGGCTTTGATATTGTGAATAATAGAACGGCTCAATGCACTTTGATCTAAATCCAGTACGGCCATTTTTATTTTAGTGGGCGAACTCTTGTAATACATGCCCGCCATCATACTGAAAAACAATATCAAAGCGGTAGATATCAGTGTAATTTTCACCAATATCATAACTAAGTTTTTCAAAACTTTTTTCATCTCTTTATTTTTTATTTAAACTCCCGTGTCAACTATAACTTTTTATTTTTAAAACGATTATTGTTAACTTAATAAGCGTTTTAAAAATGCCGGTTTTATGAGATTAAGACTTTGCGTTTTGTTCTTGGTTTGAATTTTGCGGTTTTTTCAGTTTTAAAAAGACTGACATACCGGGTTTTAAGTCTTTTTGATGATCCAAAATCAAAATTTTGACATCAAAAGTACGTACATCGCGTTCATCACGGGCGCTTGTCGGCGTATGGGTCGCAAAATTTGCCATCGGAATGATTTGTATAATTTTGCCTTTCAAAGTCAAATTGCCCGCATTGGTTTTTAAATTGACTTGATCACCTAAATGCAATTGGTCTAAATAAGTTTCAGGAATACTGAACCTGGCCCAAGTTCCGTTGGGATCGGTCTCGATTACCACCGGCATACCGGGGGGCATCATTTGATTTTTTTCTAAGACTTTTAATGTCACTACCCCGTCCATAGGCGCTTTAATCACCATGTCGGCTATACGGGTATTTAAAGCTTGTATTTTAGCTTGCAACATTTCATATCCGGTTGTCACTTCATCTAATTTTTGTTGCGGTACAGCGCCTGCTTTGTACAAATGTTCTAAGCGGCGTTTGTTAACAGCTACATTATGTAATTTTGCCAATAATGCTTTTTTATTGGCCAAAATTTCTCTGGTATCGAGCAAAGCCACGGTATCACCTTGTTTTAAATGGTCACCTTCATCGACCAAAATATCGACAATTCGCCCGGGCATACGGGTAGTTACATTTACTTGTGTGGTTTCTACATAACCTTGAAATTCAGGTTGTGCTTTTTTCTCGTTGGTTAATTTAATGTCACTGCAAGCTGTTATTAACAAACTTACCAGCATCAATAAAGCCAAATTTGTCTTAAATTGTTTCATATCTCCGTTTTTTTTGTTTTTTTAGTTAAATTTATAATCTAATTGCATGACCACAGTGTATTTGGTCAAATATGCTTTATTTTGATAAAGCGTATAGGGCACTGCCAGACGTAAATAAAAGTTATTCAAAAATTCATACCACCCACCTATACTTAAATCAAATTGCGTTAAATCAGTATTGGGCAAAAGCATTGGACCGGCTTTATAACCGGAATGATACTGAAAATCTAACGCGTTTTCAAGTCCAAAATAACCGTATTTGGTATGATAAGGTTTACGAAAAATAACTGTAGCACCCGTTTCTGCTCCTTTATCGATATTGTCTGTGCTGACTAAATAATTGTAGTAAGCATGATAAGCAAACTGCCAAGCATCTAATTTTGGTTGAAGGTTCTCCAGACCATTAACGCCAACCTGAAAACCAAAGGCACCCTTGCCGGTGTTTAACACAGCCATATCATGTTTATAAATACCCGTGGGCCAACTCAGCACTGCTTCAAGTGTTAAGTGATGCTTGCCGGATAATAGATTGCCATAAACCATTCCGGTTTGGATATCACCCAATCCAACGCCTTTTTGAAAAATCATGGGTGAATAATGATGTAAATCTGCAAAAGGCAAAGTAACAAACAAATTGAGTTTAGCACCCAATCCATATAAAATATGGGCATTGAAGTAAGCTTCATTTAATACAACAACCGGTAATTTTTTCTCGATTTTCCTACTTCTTGGATTATAATATTTAAAAAATTTAGGAATATCCGTCGAAAAATCCAATAACCACTGTTTCTGCTTTAACAGTTGTGGATGAAAATGATAAGTGGAAATAAAGAAATCTGCCGGTTGTTTTCCGGTTTGTCCTACACTTTGCACCTGTCCCCATAGCTTATTCCCTATCAGTAAGCTAAAGAACAATGTCATAAGATAAAGTTGTTTTTTCATATTATATATTTTTGTAAGTAAATACTCACTTACAAAGATAAGGTAATTAAA